>Ga0115856_100544_pt1 | contig 14022 bp, 13 predicted proteins | sample InSIn4gowninarea_FD_83870 | JGI IMG/M metagenome (GOLD analysis project Ga0115856, IMG submission 83870)
ATCTCATCGGTGGTCTGTTTACATGAGTTGTAAATCTCCTCGGGATTCATATTTTCGGCATCATCGTAGATAAAATCCGTCGCATGAGAGCTTTTTGGTTGATTATTGATAGTGGCCTGATGATGATGGCTTTTAATAAGCTTCACCAGTTACTGAGTTGATGTATATATTGTAATGTATCCAGAATTTTGTAACCATTTGAAAACCAAAAGGAAGTTTCTTTTACAATTAGTAAAAGTATCATCATCATCGTTTCAGACAGAAATGGTAATTAGCCTTCTTTAAGATTCTTCTTTATCACCTTAACGTCCTTCTGAATCCTTTTCAGGTACACCATTAGAAATTAAAAAGATTAGCATAATTAACGGCATTAAGTTCTAAATTTTTTACTTTTAAATACCTTAGTACTCATTAACTGACATAAATGATTATGTAATTATTGTAATATATTGAAACTTGACAATCTTCCGGTGAAATGTGATCATTGTATTGTCTCACTTCCTCGCTGAAGACAAGATACACTTTCAACGTCCCATTTCTTTGAAGCGTTAATTGTAATGATGATTGATCAATGTCTTTGCCAAATTATGAGAGATGTTAAAAAGAAAATCAAGAGACAAAGAGAATGAAAATTTATTAGAATGAATCCAAGATGCATCCTCCTCCGTAAAACCTTTCTCTCCATACTCAAGCCCTACTCAATAAAGATATTAAATGAAGCTGAAAAATGTATTCTCGTATTTACATTCAAAGATAGCAACAAAAAAACTCAAGGGTAGAGAGAGAGAGAGAGAGAGAGAGAGAGAGAGAGAGAGAGAGAGAAATTAGTAAATCGAGAAAAAGAGTAGTGTAAACGGTGTTAATTGATTAGAAACTACAAAAAGTTATCTAAACAGAGTTGAAAATCATAGCAACGCACATTAATAATACCTTTGGCAAAAACAATAAAGAACAACATGAGAGGGTAACTTTCAGTCCAAATGTCTTGGCAACCAAATTGAAAAATAGTGATGCTAAAACCATTAAAACCACTTATGTTACTTTAAAATGATGTTCAACAACAGGTAAAAGGTAATATCAAGGTGCAATAGTCTGTCTACAAGAAGAGAGAGAGAGAGATAGAGAAACAAAAAAAAAATGAGAGTCAATGTATTAATGATTAGCAATTGTCATCAAAGCGCGAGAAAGAGAGAAAAGAAAAGTCAAAAAGAGAGGGAAATGAAAATACGCAAACCTGTTAATCTGAATGTTACCATCAGAGAGATTAATTCATATTATGATCCACCTTTAACACAACTTCAATTAAACCGATTCAATGGAAAGTGTAATTGAACTCCTCAAAAACTCCGAAACAATAACAATTGAACAAAAACAAAAGATAATGAATAATTAAAAAGTGCATTAAAATTTATCGTTAATTGTGTTTTCTTTAACCGCCTAAATTTTAGTCGATAGATGGCGATATTACGTGAAGAATGAAAATTCTGGAGTTACGGCGTCGACTCAACAGTTTATGTTTTCTTTCCTCTCTTTTGAATGTTTTATCAATTGTAATAATCATTATAAACTAATTGTATTTGTAGATTGTGGTTTCGTTTTGTATTATTACTTATTATTGTTAAATTAGTTGATTTAGTTGATTTACCTTTCACCTTTTTATTAACTTCTCATGATAAATCCAAAAACACTGAAACGAGTTGCCACCATGCCTCCAATGAAACATGGACTCACCTCAGGTAAATCAGCTCAATGTAAGTAAATATATAATGGATTACTCATATTACTTCAATTGAATCATCACCAATTACATTCAAATTAGAATTAATTGTTTACTTTCTCTCGCAATTTACCCTCAATTTGTACCGTTACCTTCAATTTTCAGAATTTCAGGATAGTTTTTTTTCTCTCTCTCTCTCTCTTTACCATTGTCCTTTTCTCTTCTTTTTTTTCTCTATCTCCTCTTTCTTCTCTCTCTTTCTCCTTGATGCTTTTCTCTTTGAATATTGGGTTGTCTTTTTTCATCCCTTTTTTACTCTCCTTTGATTTTTCAATGTCTTTTTTTGCTCTATTCTCTTTTTTCCCTATGATTATGTTTACCTTCACATTACTTTCTTTTTATCACCTCAATTACGTTATCAATATCATGATAATTAACATATTTTTCTCATTCTTCATATTTTACCTTCTCTTCTCCTGGTGATGCTGTTGTTGGTTCTCTCTCTCTCTCTCCTTACTTTATCTCTTTCTTTTTCTGAACATTCTTCATTATTATGGCCAAACCCATTAATTCGGCAGCTGCTGGAGCCGTTGATGAGGACATGTTCTTGAAGGCTTTCGACGATCCTCCCAAGGTCAATATATCATCACTTCGAGATGCTGAACAAGAATTCCGCTCAATTTGTGATCTTTTATCTAATTCAAGTATTGATTGGCAACGTCGGGTTGAAACTTTAAAACATTTTCGAGGCTCAATTAATGCCGGTGTACTGGAATATAAAGAGATTTATGATAATCTTAAATTATGTGAATTACCTTTTCAAAATAGTGTCAAGGATTTGAGAAGTCAGGTAGTTCGAGAAGCTTGTATAACCATTGCTTACATGTCCTTTAAAATGGGTCTGAAAGTAGCTCGCTTTTGTGAAGCCTTGTTACCCACTCTTTATAACCTGATACTTAATAGTGCCAAAATAATGTCCAGTTCAGCTTTGGTTTGTATTCGGTTGATCTTTCAACACACCAAATCAGCTCGTCTCATACCAACTGTAACAAATAATTTAAATTCAAAATCAAAAGAGATCCGTAAAGCATGCTGTGACTTTTTGGATATCATTGTTCATACATGGCCATCGTCAACTTTAGAGAAACACACTCAGGCCCTTATGGACGGAATCAAACGGGGTATCTCCGATGCCGATGGTGAAGCTCGACAATCAGCTCGTAAAGCATTCTGGGGGTTTGCTGAACATTTTAGAGATCAATCTGAATCCCTTCTCAATTCACTGGATCCAAGTAAACAAAAGGCTCTTTTTAGTGACCATCCTTCCGTCAGTAATTCAAGTAGCACTAATTCATTAATACAATCCGATTCTGGACATCATTCATTACAACCCAGCAGATCAGCTTACAGCTCAACCCGTTCTCAGTTTGCATCAAGCAGCTCAGTTGAAAATCTTAATCGACCCATCAACAGTCTTTCTTCAATTAACCGTAATCGCTCAGGAATACCAATATTTAATACTCCTAAAGCCGATACAGGTTGGTTATAATTTTCATAGTCACCTTCCACCAACTATATAATTATGTATAATTTATACATTTACTATTATTTACTCCTAAACATCCATGCACACACAACCTTACAATCCGCACAACTCCCTCTGTTTCGCCACAATTTTCATTGTTCTTCATCACCATTGCCATCATCATCAATTTTGATTTGTTGTATTCCCAATTTACCTTTTTTTCTTCATTGTATTGACTGCTATAGATATTCATTTGTCATTTTTTTCTCTTTTCTTTCTCTCTCTATCAATTTTTAGTTTCAACTCCTGTACCCTACCCTCTTCGCACGACAAGTGCTATTGACGTGGGCGCAGCAAGACGGGCAAGAGCCCGAGCTGCTATTGCTGTCGCCAACGCCAGGTCCAATCATGTGTCTGGTGACTATTTGAGTAAGTTTTGATTATCATTACAATTATGATTTTTCAAACCCGAAAACATGTATTTCAGCTGCTCAAACAAAATAGTCCGTTCAATGTTATCATTATTGATACGATCAAAATGAAAAACAAAAAAACATTACATTTTTTCATCTTACGTTTTTTTCACCATCTTTTACTTATAACAGGAAAACAATATTTATTGTTTACCTCAAATAAATGCATCTTTTTCTAATCTGATTTTTTTTCTTATCCATTCTGTTCATGTTTTTATATCAATTAACAGCTCGGTCTACGGTTAAAAGGACACCAGCTTCAGTATCTACTCTGTCTAAAACAAACGCTCACCCGCCAGTGTCTACACCAACAGCGGTAACCTCTCCCGAACGGGTGGCTCGTTCGAGAGTGCGAATGTCACAATCACAACCAACAAGTCGCTCAACTTCACCAAGTCGCTCAGGGTCTTCAAATTCAGTGGTGGATTCTGGATTACGGTCACGAAGACGTTCAGGCATCCCAGTATCTACTAGCCGTGAGACAAGTCCATCTCGTTCGATAACCAGTTACGCCGCTATGGAACGACGTTTAAGTAATAGTTCAACATCACGATCTAAATTATTATCAAATCCTATTCCCACCACCACCATCATTCAAGCTGAGGGTAAAGTAAACTCTACCAAACTTATGGCTGAAAAAATTTTACAACAAAGCCAAGAAGCGGAAGCTGCCATGGCAAGTGCCTTGAGAACAACTAATCCAGTTCTTAGACAACGGTATGGATTTGATGATCACTCAGATGAAAGTGAAACTTCAAGCGTCTGTTCTGACCGGTCTTTTGGAGGCAGAAATATTGAGGTGAGTTTTTAAATGTAAAAGCTGATCTTGAAGGAGAAGATAGAAAAAGGGAAGAGAACAACAACAAAAGAATGAAATTCAAGAAAGAAACTACAGAAAAGAAGAAGAAGAAATATCACGATAACGATCTTGTTGAACAAGTTGTTTCTTTTTTTCATCGAGTTTGCAAAATCAATTTGCTTCTCACACACTCTCCATCATTTTATCCCTCTGATTTTCTGATTATTAATTTCTCACTCGTTTATTCAACATTTACTTAATGCCCTGTTGCTAATATAATATAATATCTTCTTTTCTACAGGATGTATCGGAAATCATACGGAATCTTTCAAGTGCCCATTGGTCAGATCGTAAAGAGGGCCTCCTGAGCTTACAATTTTTCCTTCGTCATTCAACTCGCTCATTGCACACCTATGAACTCAAACGAGTTACCGATATCTTTACCAAGATGCTTTTAGATCCACACACAAAGGTATGAACTCCTTGTAAACATGACTTGTGATCTATTGCTGTGTATTACCGTGAAATAATAATACGTCAATAATTTAATGGTACTAATAATAATTGACATCTTTTCTTTTCTCTTCTCTTTCTCTCCATCACGCATCCATTTTTTATCTGGCTTCTACTCATTATTTCTATTTTAAATTCATTATCATCAATACACATACACAATTTAGACGTTTACTTTATTCCTGGAGATTCTGAATGAGCTAATTATTGCCTACAAACATGAGCTCAACAATTGGCTTTACATTTTGATGACTAGACTGTTTTTAAAGATGGGTCATGATACACTGAACTCGGTTCAATCAAAAATTGCTGAAACATTGGACCTAATCCGTGACTCTTTCTCATCCTGTGACCAACTACATGTGATAATTAGATTTTTATCTGATCAAACTCAAACACCGGGTGTTAAATCAAAGATCAGTACACTTCTTTTCATTAATTGCCTTTTAGCGACCATTGAACCTGGTGAATGGGCCACCAACAGTCAACATGAAACCCAGGTTGCTTTAATGAAAATAATCTCCTGGACAGCAGATCCTAAAAGCTCTGAACTTCGTCGATGTTCAGCGGAAGCACTTTTAAATCTTTTTAATCTTAATGAGACGGAGTTTCTTGACAATCTCTACAGTTTACCCAAAAACTATCAAGACGCAGCGTTTCAAGTAATTCAAAGTAAACGACGGCCCTCGCAGGAGGCCAATTATGCTAAAATATCATCACCCTTACACAATCCAGGATCATCTTTTTTCAATCATCCTAGTCCTTCTAGAAACACCTACAATTCATCATCATCCTCTGAAATTGGTGTATTAGGTATCATGGGAAGTGGTATGGGGGGAAGTGGTAGCAGCATTATTAAAAGCCATCATCATCAGGCCACTATCAATAATCAACCAAAAAGCTCTCATGCGACGGATTTTATCTACGATGATGCCGAAAATATGAATCCCGAGGAGATTTACAACTCACTTAAACAGACCACCGATGAGATACAAAAGTATAAATTTGAGGTTTCCAATATGGATAAAACTTTAACCAGTTCACAACCAATTCAAGGATTTCAAGATGGCCTCATGAAAAATGGCTCATCCAACGAATCAAGTCCAAAGAAAACATTTCTCATTAGCTCACAGGAGATGTCATCTCTGTCCAAAGATTCGGGAATCAGTCAAATTGATGGTGGTAACATTAAACCACTACCACCGTCATCCATTGTTAGTAATTCAGTTCGTGTCAACAATTCGCCAACCAAAACTGTCAATAGTAGACTTTTAAATGAATCATCATCGACGAACAGCAATAATAATTGTCACAATGGTAACCAACAACAATTAATTGAAACACCAGAGAAACCTTTTGACTTAGATAATATTACACTGGTTTTGAGTAACCTTAAAAGCGGCTCAAAAGATATCCAATTTCAAAAGTATGCACTCAACGAGTTGATCGAGTTAATTCGTGAAGGTTCATCCCTTAATTGGGATAGATATTTTAAGGATATTCTTAAAGTTTTAATTGATAAGATTAGTGGTGATCCGAATAGTATTATCCGTGCACTCTCCTTGAAAGTAATGTGTGAACTTTTGGTCCAACAGTCCCATTATTTTCTTGATTACATTGAATTAACCATCTTAAGAATTTTAGAGGCATCTAAAGACACGGAAAAGGAAGTTCAAAGTGCCTCCTCATCTGCAGCCTCAACAGCGGCCGCTGTTCTACCCTCTGAACTTTGTCTCAAAGTGTTGAAAAGTGTTATAACCACTGGCGAATTTCCAATGAACCAGGCAGCTATTAAAATGCTATTAAAGGTGAATAAACGATTAGATTGGTCTACTCTTTCTGGTGCCACCATTTTGGTACACCTTTTTTTGATAGTTATTAGTACCAAATGCGTATAAACAATTAATGATATTTTTTTCTCTTTATCTCTCCCCGCTATTCAGATGATTGAGAAACACTCTCAAGAGACGATTGAAAATTTATTACCTGATATGATGCCCCCTTTGATCCAGGTAAATCGGTGGTTTTTCTTTCTTTTGCTAATTTGTGTAATAATGATAGTTTTAAAATGACTACGATGATTTGGAACGTAAAAAAATGGAAGCAAAATTTCATCCTTCACTGTAATTCATTCCAACTGTAGCTTTGTTTGTGTTGTTCGTATGGAATAGTATTTACTCAAGTAGTAATACAACTTTCAATTCATTCAAAGTAATTCAGGGAAAGAAAAAGTGTCAGACTGAATCAAGGACAAAAGAAGACATCATAATCTCGATTTAATCATTCGTCGCCTTAATCACTCCTTTTCCTACTGAATTATCATGTCTATCCTCACTTTTAGGCTAATGGAAAAAAAGATTCATTTATTTATATTCATGTGAAACGTTGATCGTTATCCTCTTTTCTTATGCTCTTTTTTCTCTTATTCTTATTAAATTCTCATTTATACCAGGCATACGATAATCCTGAAAGTGCTGTACGAAAGGCTGCTGTTTTCTGTATGGTTGGAGTCCATGGTCGGGTTGGTGAAAGGATGAAACCTTACCTTAATGGGCTTAGTGGTAGTAAAATGAAACTCTTAAAGCTTTATATTGACAGAGCTAAAAGTCAATCAAGTGGATGTAATTCACCAGTATCACCAGTTACCTACGTCTCAAGCTGATGATAATAATGATGATAAGCGATATCTATCCTCTCTTTACTCCCTCTACTTTGTCTCTCTCCCTCCTTTTCATAAAAAAGTGAAAGGTAATCCTGAAAGGCAACAAACACGATCTGTAAATTTGGCTCATTGGTTACCTCATGAATCTATCAACATCATTAAAACCTCTTGTATACTATAATCAACAATGGTGATCATCATCATAATGACTATGATTATGATGATGTAAGAAATGATAAATTATATCTTGGCTTTAAATACATACTAAAGGATTTCGGATAATATTGAAGGAGAATCACCTTTCATGAACTTTTGCTGATAGTTCTGAAACAAGAATACAACAATTTATTTATCAGAGTTGATTACATCTCATCATCAACTCTCGACCAACTTACTCAATTGTTTTGTAATAAATATTAATTCAAGTCACACTGGACGTGCACAGCTATTAATATCCATCCGAAAATCACCATCCTAAAAGAAAAGAAGAGAGAGGAGAAAAGCTGAGCTTCAATGAGTGCCATAATTCGTTAATTCATTTGGTGTTAATTTATTGTGCCACTAGCTTACTGTTTGTCCGTGTTTCATTACCATGCTTTTGTGCATGCATCAATAATACATCTTACGGGATTCAAGGAAGCAACTCTTCATCAAAGTTCCTGGATAAATGTCAACAATCATTTTAGTTCATGGCGCCAATATAGCGAGAAAACGTTTCGCAATTGTTTCTCACATAAGATCACATGAACAACAGGATAAGAAAGACCCAAATCCACCATTCTCATCAACATATTTCTGGCTCTTCTTGGCTTTCATGTTATTTTATCGCTAGCATTCTGGCCTTTACCTTTGGCCCCGTGATTCGCAATTGAACGTTTCACTTCATCCCTCTAGTGTTTCATAAGTAAACATGCACTCAATCTTATTTAATTGGCCATTTTTAAAGCGAAAATATCACAATATGGGCATCATTTCATGCTGTTTTATCTCCCTCACCATGTAATATAGTCTTCTTAATTATAATTTGCTATCTCTCCCTCTCACTCTCACTCTCTCTTTAAAGCATCAAAACTATTATTTATTTCAAATTATGAATCTTAAAGTTAGTAAGAAAGACGAGAAGAAAGTAAATCTCCATCCTTGGCAATGCGATAAAGTGAGAAAAATATTATCCAAATGCTATTGTAATTGTTTATTAGTTAATCATTAATGTTATAAAGATTCAGCTGATAATCCTGTAAAAACAAACCTTCACTTTTTTTGCGGAGTTTTTAAATGTTGGCTCAACAAGGCGATCACAACAAGCAAAGAACACTCAAACGGAAACTAAAGGAAGAAAAGCAGCGCAAACTTGGCTCAATATATGGTTATCGAAACATTCCCATTTTCATTACCAACAATTAACATAATCATCAATACATTGAAATAATCATTATAATCATTATCCTCCATCTTCATCTCATCTCATCTCCATCAAAACATCAATTCTCTTTTGGTTTATCATGAGTATTGTCTATTGAATCCTTTTGATTCTTGTTTCCTGTCTTCTTCTCTCATCACTGACTTTCAATTTCTCACTGATCTCTCTTTCTTTCTCTCATCACCTTCTAAATCTTGTCCTCTGTTCTTGTTTTTATCACGATTCTCATCCTTTTCTTCATCTTATTACATGAACGAAAACATTTAATATGATGGAAAAAAGCATGAAATTTTAGAATCAACTGATTGATATACTCTTCTCTCTCTCTCTCTCTCTCTCTCTCTCTCTCTCTCTCTCTCTCTCTCTTTCTCTTTTTTTTTTTTTTTTTCTCTTCCTCTTCTCTCTTCTTTCTTCTTTTTTTTTTCTTTTTTTTCTCTCCTTTCTTACTGATACAACTTTCTCAACAATTTCTAAGCGATCTGTTGGATATATTATAATATAATGTATTAATAATAACTGAATTGCCGAAGGATAAGTTCTTTTTTGTATCCTTATCAAGGCTCTTTCATGATGATTAATAATAAGAAATTGATTCATAGAAATTAATTTCGAGCCATTGAAAACCATTGATTTCTCTAATTTAATCACAAAGAAAATCAAAATGAAAACAATCAAAAAGGTGTAATAATGAGTTTCTATTGATATAGATAAATTTTATTTCAATTTAATGCTACTCATAAATAGTTGACGATTGAAATGAAAAGTGCATGAAAGGATACAACTTAAAACCGATCGATGACAATTTAGGAACTCATTGGAAAATGTTGCTTTAGCTCTCAATGTTTTTGCAAGCTCAGTTCTTAATCAACTCTACCTACAGGTAACTCAGTTGTAAAAGTCTCTAATGGTGGTGATGCTTCAGTGTAACCTGAGAAAAGGAGAGACGGGGCTGATGAACCGGCGGAAGTCGAAGAAGGGGAAAACTTGGTGATAATTAGTGTAACTGAATTAAGAAGGTTATTACTCGTGATCGGCGAAATGATTGACGGTGGATTTGTTGGGATTTCATCATCGTAACTACTTCCGGTGGATTGACCTTGTGACTGGGCTTGTGGTTGGAATGAATATACTGACGGTAGTACCGTTGTAAGGCCATCTTCACTACGAGATAGATATGGTAATGTTGTCGCTTCCTGGAAGGCCATCGGTGCCGATGTGATGAAGCCAAAACTTGAAATTAAAAATACACTGGCGACTATTAAATTCATTGTTATTCTTATGGTAAATATAATAACTATAATCAAGAAGAAAAAACGACACGGAGAACTGAGGAATTTACACACTGGTCAAAATACGGGTTGAGGTCACTTTCAATTATGGACACACACTGAATTCTCAAGAAAACAGAGAAAGAAAATACTCTTTTAATGACTTGAAAGAGGATGAAGAAAGAGAGAAAGAGAGAGAGTTACAACTTAAAGCCTCAGGTCACATCTCAGTTTTGTGGCCTTCCATTGGTTCATTAAGTTCAAACGGAAAAAATTCGGGGTCACAATGATCTCTAGTCTTTTCTATGGGAGATTTAGTGTCTTCCTTTTGTGGCCTCATTTTTCAAGTACCTTCTCTCTTTTTCTTTTTCGTTTTTTTGGCCTCAAACTGGTAGATTTTTTTCTTTTTTAAAAGACTCATACTGGCCATAGGGACAGGGAAAAAAGGTCATATTCTAATGACCACAAATCCCTACTCTCTTACTCTTAAATTAGGCCAAAATCTAGGCCACTAATTGGATTTCTCCACACATTCCATCCTAAATATTGGCCACTCGTTGTCAATCAATGGTCTAAATGGACTTCCGTATTGACCATGGGACAGTTTCTTTCTCACACTCAACTCATACTAACGATTCAATTCGTAAGTACTCTTGATTACCTCAACGATAAACTCGAATCAAATGTAATCATTACTATTGACTACTGATTTCAACCTTCAATTTGATTCAATCAATGATATCAGGAAGCTTATTAATGACAAGTTTAACCAGTTTAATTAGTTGGTTTGGGCTGAAAAAATAGACGACGGACGCATTAAAAAGATTGGAACTAAAGTTCTGAGTTCATTGAGAAAACCATGATTAGATCACCATAGACTACCTGTGGAGAAGTAACCTCTGTTCCCACCCCAAGTGGTCTTTTAGCTGACAAAAAGTGACATTACTAGGTGTGGCTCAACCTGCAAAGTCGCTTTTCATGCAATAATTGATGGTTCAAACGATTACCTTCTCTCTGTTTTCCCCTTCTCGCATTTGACTTTCTCCATTTTGATGTCCTCTCTTTTGATCATTCACCAATTAGTTGATTGTTGGTGCATTAAATTATACACAATATACATTTACTCTCTCGTGAATACAATCAATTCAATTGTTACAACTCATTGACCTAATTATTAACTATTCAAATAGAAAACTAAAAATGCGAGAAAAATTTAAAAACCTATTTCTCCTTTAGTGTAATCGAAATGCATTTTGTTTATATAATTTGTGCCACTTTAAAGTTAACGCATTTTTATACTAAAATAATGAATACTCATTAAGCATTATTAATCACTCATCAATAATTAATGATCATTATACTCACAATCAACTCAAATCGCATATAATGAAAATACCATTTTGATTATTACACGTCTGTTAGTTCAACTCTTTTCTAACAGGTAGCGCTGTATGTGTGTAGTTGATGAAATTTTTGGTTGGAATTTATTGTTTGCAATTATAATCGTCATTAATTGTTTTCTAGTGCAATTAATAGTTGACAATGAATTTAAAGAAGCGAATTGAAACGCAATTCAAAGTTTTCAACGGTTAAATGAAACTAAATATGAAAACTTCCAAAGGCAGTCAATGGCATGAAATTACTCAATTGTTCTCATTATTTTTTCTGATTGATTATTGAGTTCGGTTTAATTCATGCTATTAAAATACACAGTTAAAAATATTTAACTAACATGAATCACCTGGTACTTCATTCATAAAAAAATAAACAGCTAGGTAATTATGACTCAATCAGGATGAAATCAACTCAATGGTCGAAGAAAAACTAGAAAACCTTGATTGTGATTAAATATTTTTCTTAATTGTTTCCAAGGTTAGTCCAGGTTATTTACATTCATTCGTGAAAAAGAGCTGAGTGATTAATTAAATGGCTGGTTATTTTGAAGTAAATCGATTGTTAATCACTTAGTTAATTGTTGCAACTGATCTGGATTGACAATTCAGGTGAACAAAAAAGGAAACGCAATTTTTGTTGCCTCAAAAGTATTCAATTTTTGCGCCTTTATATTGTAATGATTATTAACATTGAAAACAATGACAAATTTTAAGCGTTACACTGATTGTTAACTTGGTTTATTCATCTGCTGGTTTTCAATTTTGATGTTGTGTTGTGTGCGTTTTTCTCATGCGACTTGGGTTGTTAATAGACGTTGTTGAGACCAAGGTAGTTTTCTTCTTCTTAAAAACCGAGGCCAAGGTAAAGGCCATTCCAGGGATCGAGGGATAACAGGAACAGGCGAATCACATGTACAAGATTGGCAAGGGGGATGATCACAATTCAAATTACGACACTTTTGAACTTTTTCAAAGAATAATAGCAGACGGAACCACCAGATACGTGACAAGTAATTAGTTGATGATGAAGTCAGTAATGAGTGATTATAAACCAATGTATGGTAAATCCAGAAGACCATGGTGGTAACGTAATATGCCAAAATGATATCTATCAAATAATGACCTCGCGAAATGATCACACATATCACACCTCCAAAACATGAAAGAAAGAGCAGAGAATGAAATAATTTCCAAGCAATTGTTCGGCATCTTGATGGCATAAGATATTCTCTAACAACAAGGAAACCTAAAGTGAGAATAACTGTATGTCCACTGAAAAGATAGTCTCCACAATAGCTGTGTCGTCCATTGATGGACAGTCCGAAACCTAAAAGCATATATCCAACTCTCGATGCTATTACGGAAACATATTCTCCGAGAGAAATGTCGGCGTATTGAGTTCCATTGTGCAACTGTAAATAAAAAACAAAATGAAGATTAATTAATACACTAGGTAATTAATCAGATGATTATAAAAAAAGGTACAAGAGAAAAAGAGAAGAGAAGAGAGATGATGGAGAGAATTAAAAGGAAGGAGAGAAATGATGAATCAGATAAAGAGAGAGACGTGAAGAGAATATTGGATTCTTATAGAGAAAGACAAAGAAATAAACATGATTTTTTATCTCCCTCTTTTTTCTCTCAAGTTACGTTGCTGATGATGATGATGTGTTAATAATGCTCTTTAGTTACCTGAGGTTCACAATGATAATGCCTATTGGCCAACGGGAACACTGTGGATATCATACAGATACCTCTAAATAAATATATGATGCCCATCATCAATGAGATTCTTTTCAATATTACGACCCTGAAGAGAAAAAAGATTGAAAAAGAGAAGAAAACATTAGATGAGATAGCCATGAAATTGATGTACATAACAATGTGTGTGAAGGAGAAAAAGGGAGAGCAAGATGGAGACGATTTGAAGGATGAAGAATGAAATATAATGAATAATGGTGGAGAGCCACACCAAATTACAGATCATTTTTTAAGCCGATACTCTTCACTTTTTTTGGATGGAAAGATGCACTCAAGGCATATCACAAATACACAAGAAAATGAACTCTACATTTCGCTGTTAATCCAAGATTGATGAAGTTATCGGTATCCTTAGGATAAAATGTAGTGGGATAAGAAAGAAAGTAATGTGAAGGTAAACATAATCATAGGGAAAAAAGAGAATAGAGCAAAAAAAGACATTGAAAAATCAAAGGAGAGTAAAAAAGGGATGAAAAAAGACAACCCAATA
>Ga0115856_100387_pt2 | contig 13998 bp, 15 predicted proteins | sample InSIn4gowninarea_FD_83870 | JGI IMG/M metagenome (GOLD analysis project Ga0115856, IMG submission 83870)
TTCAAACCAGCAGCAGCCGGTGCAGGGCCAGCGCCATCCATCATTGGAGGACCACGACCCTGGCCACGTAGGTGAGGAGGAATGTAGGCGGAGCGACCTCCAGGCATTGGTCCTGGACCATCTTGAGCGTGCTTGGAGTCGTTCAAGGAAAGACCGTTCATGTCCAGAGAATTAGCCATGTTGGATGTTTTTTCGTAAGAACCTGAATGATGGCTAGATGAAAAATTGTTAGTCCTGCTTGATGAAATAGAATGCCAAATTCTCAAAGTGTTTCCAGAAGAATCTCTTCTAGGCTGTGGGCGGTGTGTTTGTAATTGAGACCAATTGGCAAGTGAAAGTTTGACAAGGACAATGACAGTACGTTGGAATGTACTTACGATTTGGAAAGGTCTCCGCAAGTTTCACAAGATCGACGAAGTGGTCGCGAAGAGAAATCTGGTGTGTTGGCGATGCGCTTCGTTGAGTGAAACGGTTGAGGCGTCTAAGAAAGAGGTGAGGCTGTTTGTTAAGATGCTTTCGTGTCCGCAGATAGAAGAGAGACACAGTACGCCTCTCCAAGTCTATCTGAAATGAAACGAAAGGCTGAACAAGAAAAACAGTGATGATTGTCAAGTGTTTGTGATGTGAGTTGTGAATCGTGAGGTGGTGAAAGAGGAGGAGGTCCGTCAATTAAAAAGCGCAGGCAAGACTTTTTTTCGTTGCGGCCTTGGAGGCAGAACATTGAGGACCAACCAGTCAGCGTAAGGCGGCGATACTCTGGAACAGTCGACCGCCAAGTCGCGCCTTACCAATTTTTGAACTTTCCAAGGGGCCGGGGCTAGTGGCGACGCCGTTAATCAAGAGGCCGCCTGGCAAATGACGATGATTATGATGCTGCTACTGAAGGACGTGGGGGCGACCGATATCACGTCTCTACAAGGTAAGGTGAAGGGGACGTTTTCACTGATCTTAGATGGCTACAAGGTCCTTTATCCCATGGAGGGCATCAGCAATCCAAAACCCTGACACCAAGCACCAGTTTTATTCTCACCATATCGTCTATGCCATGCTTTTCTCATCCAGTTTATCATACGTCCTTCGCCGTCTGACCACATACAAGACGACCGCAATGATTAAAAGGAAGTAGATTGCCTTCTGAACGTATGCTTGGGTAGCCATAGCTTCAGCAGGGGACGATGTATCCGCCGCAGCAGGAATGTCCTTTGGTGGTGACTGCAGCTCGGTTTCAGGTTCCTTTACCGGCGCTTTCACCGGCGACACCGGTTCCTCCTCTTCACCTTCGAAGTAAGGATGCGCGTCCGAGTAAAGAGGCTCTGTTGGAATGTCTCAGTAAGCTGTTCTGGACGGGGCAATCCGAGAGCAGTACCTAGGTACCCGCCCTCAAAATCTAGAGCTCGGCGTGAATACCTTCCGGTGGCACTTCCAGCTCTCCGCTCTTCACAATCTTCACTGCCTTGACAGGACGATCGGCTGCACCTTTGGGAACGTTCTCAATCTTCTCGACGATATCGTAGCCTTCAAGGACCTCGCCGAAAACGACGTGTTTACCATCGAGCCAGCTATAGTCGTTAGACAGGAGCATCATCAGACAGGAGCTTGGTCATACCTTGTGATGGCCGTAGTGATGAAGAACTGCGATCCGTTCGTGTCTCTTCCAGCATTGGCCATGCTCAGCATGCCCTTCTTGGTGTGCTTCAACTTGAAGTTCTCGTCTGCGAATTTGTCTCCGTAGATCGACTTGCCGCCTGTTCCATCTCCTCTGGTAAAGTCGCCGCCCTGGATCATGAAGTTCTTGATGACACGGTGGAAAGAGGACCCCTCGAAACCGAAACCCTTGTCACCGGTAGCCAATGCAAGGAAGTTCCCAGCGGTCTACATTGGGGGCATGATGTTAGCGCGGGCAAACTTGACTGCACTCAGACAACCCACCTTGGGAACCGTTTTGCCGTACAGACCCAGCACAACCCGACCAAGAGGCTCGTCTCCGTGCTCGATGTCGAAGTAGACCTTGTTCGTGATCTTGGGACCCTTGGCTGCTGATGCGGTCTGGCCCATGAACAAGAATGTGGCGGTCAAAATGACCATAAGCGAGATAAGCACTCGCTGGATGTTAGCCATTTCGAAGTACATTGAAGTGTCGGAATTGTCGAACGGATAGGTGTAGAAAGGATATGTCAGGTGTAGGGTAGGTAGATAGCTCGTACTGCCGCGACTTCAATGCGGAGGACACTTTGTCTCACCCCGTACATTGCATAGCCCGTCACAAAAATTAAAGCGGCGCCTTTGCTCGACCACTTTCGTCTATCGCCGAGTTTCATTCCTCACTTTTTGACTCTGCAGTCTATCAGTCGTAGAATCCAGCCCATTCGCTACTGTACGCAAAGATAGCTGAGGCGGAGGAGGGCGCATCATGGTAGGCCGTCTACGTTGCCCATTGCGTGAGGTTTGCTGACATCTCAAGGTCTTCATATTGGGGGTCAACTTCCCAGAACATCGGTTCGTCTGGGTACGGATATATCATCGCCTGTCTCTGCCAGGCAATGCTGACATGAAGTGAACAGCGTGCGCTCGAAACATTCTTCGGCGTTGGCTCTCACACGCGCGAGCGCATAATGTCCCGCTTCTACCTGCACGACACGATCAAAGTCGGCGAGTTGTCGCAAACGCAAGTCCTGGATTTGACGGCACACCTCGACTCAATGAAACTCGAAAACCACCTGCGACGGCAGATCCAGCAGGATATTCAACGTTTGAGGGACACGGGCACCTACAGAGGTAGGCGGCATGCCATGAACTTGCCAGTCCGAGGACAAAATACACGAAGCCAGATAAAGAATGCACGGAAGCTCAACAAGGTCGAAAGGTTTTAGAGGCCATTAGGTGCTTGGTCAGGATCGATATATTGTGACATTGCAAAAGCGGATTCAGGCAGTTAACGACCGGCCTCAAGTGCTGGACTTTACGGAGTGTTTGACAGCATGGCAAGGGGCGTTAGGCGTGGGCAGCTGGCGATTTTCAGACCATCAAATCTCCGTCTGGAGGCTGCATGTCGTCCGGACTAGTGGCATTGATGAGTATATTGCATATGGGTATTCAAAGAAGGGTATGTCCGTGAAGCGAAAGGACACGAATTCTTGCTCTGTTTATCGAGCTCGTTGGCAATTTGATAGTCAACTGCCACTTATAGATTTGTGGTAACAGTCATGCTGTTACTATGCACAAGCAAAGTTGGAGGCAGTCCACCAACTAAAACCTCCAGATCACTGACGTACCCCAAGCTATCAGTCTCGCTCTTGTAGGCTCCTTCAACTGGAGCAGGCAATGTCGTGAAGATGACTGCCGTGTCTTCGCTGTTCTGCGAGATCAGCTCGTTCAGGATGAGATGTTGTGCTCGACTTGGAAGGTCATTGAAAGACAATGGAATCGACGCTGCAGCAGGATAACCGGAGGTCGTTTTGGGGCGAACACTATCATCCCTTGTTCGTTGATAGATGGACCGACCCATAGTCGCAGACTCCTCTTCGACCTTCTGCCTAGGAGGACGTGGAGTATTGGCAAACATGATGGAAGGGCCGGCCCCTTCCTCGCTTGCAACCTTTGTCAAGGGAACTGGGGTTGAGCTAAATTTTGGCGATGTGCCTCGTCTCGAACTCCCAAGCTGCAAGCTACTTCGCGGGGACATAGTGTGCAGCGAATCATCACCATTGCTGAGAAGGCTGTTATTACGGCCTCGATCGTCGTCTTCCGCAAAGTCCTGGAATGCGGTATGCATGCTCGACGGCCCTTCTTCCTCGGCTCGCTCGGCGTTCTTCCTCTTCCGTCTGCGTTTTCTGGAACTGGCCAGGCTGCTTTTCTTCGAAGAGGGTTTTGATTTCTTCGGAGATTTGAGCCCCGTTGGAGATAATTCTTCATCTTCTGCCTCGTCTTGTGACCGACTGATCTCTGAGTCTCCGTCCTCATCATCTTCATCTTCGTCCGACTGGGACACGTCCGATTCGCTAGAATGAGCCGCGTGTCGACTGAGCATATCGTCGTCCAATCGAGATGTCCTCATGGAAAGACTAACTCCAAGAGTTGACAGATTCCCAAGAGAAGACTTCCTCCTAGGGTGTGCCAGAAACTTTCTTAGGCCTTCGAATCGGACGACGGAAGCTTCTCTCCTGCCATTGAAGGACGGGCTGGGCCAAACGATGTCATCCGCCAGGCTTAGCGCATCAACGCCATTGACATCCCCTGAGCGTGCTTGACCGCGGAGCACCTGAAGCTCCTGCCACCATACCTCATCTTCCAAGACTTTGTTGACCTCGTCTTGAACTTCTTGCTCCACTTCCTCACCATTGACGACGACATTGTAAGACTTGATGGCGCCACAAGCAAGCCAAAATACCAGCACTTGGGCTTGGATTCGTAGATTCTCAAGGAGAGAAGTTACTCGAACTCGTTCGTCTTCTACGTCGGATTCATACTCCACGAAGACCGCAACACGAAGCTTGTATACTCGCTTCCATGAAGGCACAGTGTTGAGAATACAGCCCAGTTGGAGGATAAGAGTGTACGTATCGAAGTTGGTGGTGAGAACGTTGCGAGATTGACCCTCCTCATTCGACGTTATCTCCGCTGACATTTGTATGGGCCAAAGGTCGATGTATTTCTTAGTCACTTCCTCGACCTCTTTGGGTAGCTCCATGTCGGCAAATCCTGCGGCTATGGCCACGTTGGTTTTCAGCTTGAGAATCATGTCCTCGAGCACCATGACATAGCTCTGGACGTCTGTACGCTTCTCAATGTAGCAGGAGTCTGTGGGAAGTTCCCCTTTCAACACGTTTTTGCTAGAACGTCGTTTTTTGATGGAGCCGTGTTTCCGTTCTGGAGGAGGACTAGGTACATCCACGAGAGGACGCACGATGTGTGCAACCGAACACACACATTACGGCGTCGGTTTTGCAACGAAAGAGAGTGGACATGGCGCAACAGCTCCCTTCCACGGGATGATGAATCTTCAACGAGGCCAATGGGGCCCCTCCACGACTGGGGCCTAGATGATGGCTTTGTGACGAGATTCTTGTTTCAACCACACAAAAGTTATTTGCGGTTCGCTCTCTTTCGAACCTATGGGACATGATGATAGATAGAACTTTCGACATGAACAATCAAAAAGGAGCTTGACGAGGCCGGCTGGACAAGGGATGGATCTATGAATTGCAAGACTCGATGAAAGATACTTGCACATTCTGGATGTCCCAAGGGGTTTATGTCTAGCATGGCTTTGATGAGCTGTTTTTCACGAGACCACGAGGAAAAGGTCTTCGCTGGCTGCATTAGATCAGGCTTGCTACTAGTTCACAGAAGTGATCACAATGAAAAAAGTTGTTGTTTTTATCTGAGTCTTGGTATGAAGCTGTGTGAGAGTGGATTTGATACCCTAATCATGAGCCCCCACTCATATTAGACGCACTTGTAGTTATAGCATCGGATTTACCACCCTATGCCCGTCTATCACCATCATGGGCTAGTTTGGTCGACCGCGCTCGTCCGCTCGTGTCACAAGCGACAAGAGAGACGTACCTTGAACCTGTTTTGGCATTCGGCCGACCAAGGACCATAGATTGAGGCATTATTGACGGTCTGGATATGATTGGCGAGGCTGTACACAATATGCAGCTATCACAGGTTGAGGCCTGTCGTTTATCGGAATCCCCCTTCAAATGCTGGACCCGGCAAAAGCGCACGAGGCAGAACATGTGGAGAAGTTCTTGGGGCCTGGTCCATTCATTTGCCGAATTGGAGAAAGATCGAGTCGTTGACTGAGGAGCGAGCGGTGTAAGTGCGATTAGACGAGCATGGAATAGCTAAGATCTCTGGGGCCAAGCAAAGGGTCCATATTTGCATGCCCTGGAGGAGTCGTGGATCTGCAATATGTCAAAATACCGGAGATACTCAGTGGTAGAATCCTGACGTCGGCTAAAGGTTGTCTTAGGTTTGGTAGTGAACTCATACATCAACGAAGACTATAAATCGACCGCCTTCCTTCTTCTCACTCCAAAACGAGCTTTACTTTCTCGTACCTTGTCCACGTCTAGCATTTTCAATACCCATCTTGACTTCTTGACCTTACTTCGCCTACTCTTGTCAATCATCGTACACTCCCGCAACCATGGCCGATTTCTTTGCGCCAGCTCCTGAGCCTCCCACCGAGCTTGGTCGGTACAGGATCCTCTCTAGCACTGCCGGCGTCCGAGTCTCACCATTATGTCTTGGTGCTATGTCTATTGGTGATGCATGGTCAGGGGTATGTTTTGATCATAGTGGAAAGCAATACCGGCATTTGGGTTGCGATCAACGAATCTCCCAAGCTGTGCCAAGATAGTCACTAATGAGGTCATTTTATTTCTAGTTTATGGGAAGCATGAACAAGGAGAATTCGTTCAAACTCCTCGACGCATTCTACGAGGCCGGCGGCAATTTCATCGACACTGCTGTGAGTTAGGCGATTGATTAGGACAAAGTGTGACAACGAAATCTGCGCCAGGCTGACAGTACGATCATAGAACAACTATCAAGACGAGCAATCAGAGAACTGGATTGGAGAATGGATGCAAGAAAAGAAGAACCGAGATATGATGGTGATCGCTACCAAGTATGTTACGTCCGACTCGGTGAACCACATTCGCCATATCAAGTATTGAAACTAACAGTTCAGATTCACAACTGCTTACCGTGGCCATGAGCTGGGCAAAGGCAAGACTGTCAACTACTCCGGCAACCACAAAAAGAGCTTGCACCTTTCCGTCCACGACTCGTTGAAGAAGCTTCAAACCGATTACATTGACCTTCTGTACCTTCACTGGTGGGTAAGTCAACAATCATTCCCCCCTCCACCATCGTCCAACATACTGACACTCGCCGGCAGGACCACACCACCTCGATCGAGGAAGTCATGGACAGTCTCCACATCCTCGTTCAGCAAGGCAAAGTCCTATACCTGGGCATCTCCGATACCCCAGCGTGGATCGTCTCCGCGGCCAACACCTACGCCCGCGCCCACGGCAAGACCCCTTTCAGCGTCTACCAAGGTCGATGGAACGTGATGCTCCGCGACTTCGAACGCGACATCATCCCCATGGCCCGCACGTTCGGCATGGCCCTCGCCCCCTGGGACGTCATCGGTGGCGGCAAATTCCAGTCCAAGAAACAGATCGAGGAGCGCAAGAGTAAAGGCGAAGGACTACGAAGTCTGCTAGGCGGCGATCAGACGCCTCAGGAAGAGAAGATCAGCGCGGCGTTGGAGAAAGTGGCCTCAGAGCACGGCGACGCAAGTCTCTCGGCCATCGCGCTCGCGTACGTCATGCAGAAAACCATCAACGTCTTCCCTATCATCGGTGGACGCAAAGTCGAGCATCTCAAGGACAACATCAAGGCACTCAGCATCAAGTTGACGCCCAAACAGATCGAGTTCCTTGAGAGTCAGACCGACTTTGACGTTGGATTCCCGAGTAACTTTGTTGGTGCGAGTCCTGCGATTACCGGCCAGAGCTCGCATTTGGTTGCGACAACGGCACAGATCGCTTATCCTTCTGCGCTGACGTCGTTTGTCAAGGAGTAGAAGATGGACTGACTCCAGGAGGAATATGATGTACTGGGCCAGATAGGTCAGTACTGACCAGATTGGTTTAATGCATCAAAAGTCGGGGCTTTGTATCGAGAGAATTAAGGCGTCCGACTCAGGGGTGCCAGCCTTGCATATTGCATGTGCCAGCTGCAGTTGCACTGAAGCAGTATCTAGTTCTACAATAACATGATTGACCAATCATTCACCACTAAAATATGAATGTCATAGTGTAACTGCTTCCAGTTTGGATGGTGGTGCCGGTGGCTTAGCGTTTCTCAAGGAAAGCCGTTGGCCTTTTTGCGGTACCACCGTTTGTCCTTTCCACATAGTTGTCACGAACCTGAAAGGCTTGGGAGGGCCCCCAAGTAATTGTATGTAGAACGTAAAGTACCGGCTAGACTTAACATCGCTTCTTTTGGCTATGATGTGTATATTTTCTTTGTCTGTACCTGCCTTGTGAAGAAACGGATCTCCAGATACTGCAATTGTGCAGAGTTACTATTTCAGGCTGCAACCAACAAAGACTACAACCAACGACAACAAACAAGAGAATAACTTTTGTCTGGTTCGACGGTGAGTCGAGTCAAGCCTTTAGCCGCACTGTGAAAATGTGGTTCAGTCAAGGGAATTTCTCTGGTTCCATGGTCTTCGAGCCACAGTGGTGAGGACCTGCTGTCGACCACTGTATTTCATAACCATTATCAATTTATATACTCTGCTTTGCACCCAGTCCAGTCCTGCTCGTTCCTAAAGCCAAAAACCTCTTTGCGATGCGTTGTTGACAAGAAGAAGTCAGCTCTTCTCGCTTTCCCTCCACAACCTTGATCTCGACCTCGCCCTCTCAAACCACCTCCAGCCTCACGTTAAATATGTGTAAGACCATACTTTACGCCTTCCCATGCGGTTGTCCGGCAACGAAACGTTTCCGCAACAGTATTTGCGACTTTGTCGACGTTCGAGGATGCCACATCGAAGACTCCACCGTACACATCGGATATCCATGCGATAGGTGCTTCAGGTCAGGCGCAACTTCGAATCTGTTCGGCGGCGTCGAGAATCCCGCCCTCGACGACTTTTGGTACGTTCCCAGCAGGTGCTTCATCGACGTCGGATTTCGGACTTTGAACCCATTTCAAGAGGACAGATCCAAGTCTTCAGCGTCACGCATGTCGAGTCCTCCTCATGACGACGAGCTGATCCCACCAGAAATGCCAATACCCGAATCACCGGCCACGCCCAGAGAGAAGAAAAGACTCTGGAGACGACTGGTTAATTGGTTTACCACCCTTACCACCAGGAACAAGCCGCATCCCGAATTAAGTCCCTGCTGTATCGAAACAGCTCGATCTAAGTCCTCTACACCTTTTGTTGGTCGACTAGAGGACCCCGAAAGCCGTTCGAGTGGACACTATGGCAGGATCAAGGAAGATCTCTGTCAGTCGCCTTTCTGAACTGGACTGGAGTTCTGGTGATCGTGATGATACTGTGATGGCGCTTCTTGATGGCTTTGGACGACATTCTCTCTGTATATAACAGATATGCCACGATGTCAGATCTCAGATAGCATTGTCAAGATTCTGATCTCTCAACCTCCTCTTGTCGGTCCCTCGACTTCGATCTCGACCGATTTGCCCTGCGCAATAACGTCACTCTTGGCCCCAGCAGCAGATATGGCTTCCTTCTCGTCGTCTGCACACCCACAGTCGTAGAAATCTCCGATGTTGGCACAATCGAAGATGGGCTTGCCTTTCCGTTCATTGACCAGGTTATGTACGAAACAGGCCCAGGCTGCCGCGCTGGATCGTGACGAGGTCTGCGGAGGATACTTCTTGAGGATCTCTTGGAAATGCTCGGCGCATTCGCCGCACGGATACAGTCGGGCAAACAGATACAAGTATTGCTTCAAGGCGTCGCTTTCGTCCTGGGTTGGCTTGTCCGGAAACCTGGCCATGGTGGTGTGGAGGACTTTCCATGCGGCGCGACCGAGTTCCGCCTTGAGCGTCTCATTGCCGAGTTTGGGCATTACATGCTCGTCCAGGACAGGTGCTGTGCTGACATCCTCGGTGCCGACCGCGACGGGAGTCGTTGTTCCCAACTTGGTTTTCAGCCTGTTCTCGAATTTGTCGGCGTAGGAGAAGGCGGTCATGTCGCGCGGAGGGCCGGCCGTCCATACTATGTACCAGATGAAGAGGGCGACGGCGGAGATGAGGATGAGGATAGGAGGTGGAGCGCGAGGCATGATGATGAGTGCTCGCTTGGACTAGAATGCAAAGAACGGTAGAAGGGATAGTGCGAGAAACGACAAGAACAACATGTAGGATCAGTACTCGGTACAATCTCAGGTGATTGTCTAGACATGCAATGCACGTACATGGCAAACGTTGTTGAAACAGCGTGAGGTCATTACTAGATGCAATTCATTTATACAAAAGCGGCGAATACAAATACTGACCTCGGCTGCTTACCTTTGTCTTTGACCTCCGATCTCGCTGTTACACCCTGCTAAAAAGCATTAAGCACTCACTGCTCGTCCATCGAATCAAAAAACGTCCATACCTGAGTATTGCAGCAACTCGCACACACAAAAGGGTATCCGCCAGGCGCAAAGGGACTATACACGGTCACCTTTGAGGAATACCGTTGCAACATTGTATTGGTGCTTATGCTTAGTGGACTTGCATGACAAGAGCATAAAACCTCTTTACTTGGTCGGTTATTTCATCATTCCACTCATCTATCCTGCAGAGAAGCGCAGTATAGCCTGGAGAGCGAGTCCACGATCTCTCTAAGAAGCAACACCTGTGCTGGTCTCTTTCATAATGGCACCATTTCCACCTCCGCCAGTCAGTTCCATTGGTAAGTGAGCCAAGCAAACGCTTCCTATCCCTCTGCATATCTGATGAATTCTTCCAGACTGGGACAACGTTGGCTTCAAAGTCCGCGAAGTCAACGGTCACATTGAATCAACATTCCGTTACTCGTCGCCGAACCCATCATGGAGCAAACCACGCTTTGTCACCTCTCCTCACCTGTCCGTCCATGGCATGGCTCCCGGCCTGAACTACGGCGTGCAATGCTACGAGGGCATGAAAGCATTCCGCCAACCCGACGGCAACATCACCATCTTCAGACCCGATCAGAACGCCAAGCGTATGCAGCGCTCCGCCGAGTACATCAGCGTTCCTCCAGTCCCCGAAGATCTCTTCATCGAGTCAGTCAACCTCGCCGTCGCCCTGAACGCCGAATTCGTCCCTCCCACTGAGACCGGCGCCGCCATGTACATCCGACCTTTACTCTTCGGATCCAGTGCCCAACTCGGTCTAAGTCCACCAGACGAGTATACATTCGTCGTCTTCGTCATGCCCACAGGCGTGTATCACGGTGTCCACGCCGTCGATGCCCTGATCTTGGAAGACTTTGACCGTGCCGCGCCTGAAGGAACCGGCAGCGCCAAGATCGGCGGCAACTACGCACCTGTACTCCGACACAGCGAAAAAGCCCGTAACGCTGGCTTCGGCATCACCCTGCACCTCGACAGCAAGACGCGCAGCGAGATCGACGAGTTCTCGACGTCGGGCTTCCTCGGCGTGCGCAAGGACGGCGACAAGACCACCATCGTCATGCCTGATAGCAAGTCCGTCATTAAATCTGTGACCGCCGAGTCGGCACGCCAAATCGCGAAGGATGTGTACGGGTACAACGTCGAGAGACGTCGCATCGAGTACAAGGAACTGCCTGAGTTCAGCGAAGTCATTGCCGCTGGAACCGCAGCCTCGCTCGTGCCGATCAAGAGTATTACCATGAACTCCCGAGGTGACAAGTTCGAGTACCTCAAGGACGAGAAGGTGGAGGCTGGTCCGGTCTACACGCAGCTTTTGACCACATTGAAGGGCATTCAACAAGGTAAAGTCAAGGATCAATTTGGCTGGAACTTCACCGTCACAGAACCGCCGAGCGAGTTCACAGCTGCTTCGAATGGCGTGGCAAATGGAGCTGTGGATCAAATGCCTTAGTACTGCATGTTATATCACTCTTCCAACGCGCTATGCTGAGGTCCAAAGGCAGGGTTGGTATCAGACAGATGTGCTGTTCGGGTCAAATGAACTGATGGAGACATCCGCGAAGACGAGGTTTCATAAAAGTGACATTTGAAAAGTAGCCTCTGTACAGAATTGAATACTTGCTACCATGCAGGCTGCTGCAACTATTTCCATTCGTAGCCATGACGGACTTGCTAGACATCCATACGCCGTGCCGGTGCCTGCCTCCATGCTCATCGGGGCATGCAGAAACCTCCATTTAACCCAACCAGAATACCAACCTCTCCAACTCCACTAGGTATACGTCGGGTATCAATATCGTGATTCATCAACAATCGTACAGGGATAAGTACTTCACGCCCAGGACACTCATTCCGGCATTGGAAGCTGGAAGTCTTCATCATCCAGCCTTGAATTGTCAAAGGGAAAGATGTCCGCCTCAAATAAGTCATCTGAAATCTCATCATCTCCATTCTTTGCGACCTCATCTTCTAGTAGCTCGAAGGACCTAAGTCGAAACCACATATCACTCTCGACAGGTGGAGTTCCATATAATTCGCGGAAGACCTTCGGATTTATCTTGGACTGATCGACCTTGACCGGCCTTGCCTCGCGTGCGCTGCTGGGAATGATAGAGGGTGCCTTTTTCGCCTTTGGGAAGCCGATGGTGTTCCGAGAGACGTCAGTATGTCCTAATCGGTTGGACAGTGGTGCTGTCCGTGTTGGATCCGCCTTGGACTTCATTGCAGGAAGAAGGCCTGTTTTCTTCTGCTCAGATGCTTGAGTCGGCCGCGTGGCAGCAGATGGAAGTCTCGGTTGAGGTTGTGATAGAGCTGCAGCTGCAGAGCGAGCCTTTGCTGTGTCAACTCTCGACGCCTGTGGACCCTGTCTCTTCGGGCCTGCTGCAATCATCGCGTCGACCTGTTTATTCAATTCTTCGGTTGTTGAGAGGATAGGAGTGTCCAACTCTTTGAGGCTTTCTTGTATTCTCTTTTCCTCAAACCTACGATTTTCCTCCTCCTCCTTTTTGAGACGCAAAGAGACGCCACTTTCGTCCTTGGGCGAGTTGTATCGCTCTCCAAGTTCTATTAACAGTTCCTCCCTTGTGAGTGGTGGGGGAAAGTCCTCATGATTGAGATCCAATGGCAGGTCTGGTACCTCGACAGGTGGGGGAGGTGCATAACCAAAATCCGGCTCATCCTCCTCTTCGTGTTTCTTTGTCAGTACATCAGTTTCGACAGGCTCGGCTTGGGCCACTGCAATCTTGGAACGTCCTGAGCGGCGAGCCGTGGATTGCTTTTGTGCTGTTCGGTTTGGTTTGGTCGTCAAAGGAGCTGGAGCAGGTGTTTGAAAGGCATGAGCTTTTGCGTTGGTCGTCTTTGCCCCTAAGGGTGCTCTGTTACGTGGTGCTTGTTGACAGTCAGTAAGAGTGTATTGTCAATCGTACTCACGTGCGCTGACCTAGTGGTGTAACAAATGCATTCTTATCCAATTTCCCTGGGCCTTCTTTGCCTCCCTTCTGTTGTCCCTTGAAAGCGAAAGGTTGGTTTTCGTCGTTCTTGGAAGCACGAAATGGCGTTTTTAGGTTTCCCGGCGTCTTCGATTGTAGGGCTCGAATGTTTTGGTTTAACGGTTTCCCTGCTGTGGCAGTCTGGCGGGCGTGAATGAGATTCTCTTGATCTCGAGCTGCTAACATGATGGCGATTGATGCATGGAATATTTCGCAACGATTCTGTTGGACTATTTCCCCGTGTTTTGCCGGTAGTGGTTGACGAAGCTAGAGCAAGAACAGTCGGAATCTGACGCGGAGAGATGGGTTTTGAGATGTTGACAATGGTTGCTGGCGCAACGACCACATGCCCCTTGCGCGTCTTTTAGAATTCCCGGGCTGCCCTGAAAATGTGAGACCCGGGCCTAAACGCAAATGGTTGAAGCCTGGAGTCTCAGATTGCAAGGCCTGAATGCCATTGGCTTGCATCCGAGAGCCTAACTGCGCCCCTCACACACCTCACATCCCACCGTTCGTAGCTGACTCCTGTTTGAACACCAAAGTGACCGCCAGTCAGTTAATTCTCCTTTTGTGAGACGACAGTATCCTATACCACTATATCAACGCGACCCAATTGCTCCGCGACCCGCTCATCTCGCAATATAACTGATCTGATTGAATTTTTGGCTATCTACACGTAATTCAACATGGATCGGATCAAGGAGGTACGTCCAATTCACTCGCACCTGCCTTCACTACGGTGCACCCTCGTGCCAGGCACGACGCATTCGATACTGCCTCACCACCCACGTTATGCACTTATCTGGTCCTGTTCAAAATTCGACTGGCTTTTTGCATCT
>Ga0115856_100547_pt1 | contig 13953 bp, 13 predicted proteins | sample InSIn4gowninarea_FD_83870 | JGI IMG/M metagenome (GOLD analysis project Ga0115856, IMG submission 83870)
TGAGGTTTAAATGTAACTTCAGTTCTTCCGTTAGGTTCAGTGATCCTGGAAACAATCCGGGGACGATAAACTTTGCCATTGTTAGCAATCGCAGCATAAACTTGAGCCAATTGTATCGGGGTAACTGTTAAAAAGCCTTGACCGATAGAAAAATGTCCTGTTTCCATAGGATACCATTCTTCGTGCTTAGCTTTTTGTTTCCACGCAGTATCAGGGACAAATCCAGAACTTTCATTTGGGTAAAGGTTAATCCCGGTAGGTTTTCCTAAACCAAAAAACCGTGAATATCGCGCCAGCGCATCCGGTCCAACACGGCGTCCCAACTCAGCCATGACGATATTACAAGAATTCTTTAGTCCCTCATCTACTGCTTCTGCCCCATGTTTTTTGGGACCGGTTTGACTATCAACGACCCAACATTTAAATTTTTTCCCCCAAATCGGATCGTAACCATTACAATAGAATTTTTCCGTGGGTGTAACTTTGTTCTCCATTAACGCGGAGAAAACCGTAATCGGTTTAAAGGTTGAGCCAGGTGCAAATTCACCCTGAATTGCCCTGTTGGTTAAAGGATATAGCTTATTATTAAATAGTTTTTGAGCTTCATCCGTAGTAATTGTGCCGACAAAAATATTAGGGTCAAAACCAGGTTTGCTAGCCATGGCAAGTATATTCCCATTTCGGGGATCCAAGGCTAAAACAGCCCCAGAACGTGCATTTTTATATTTAGAATATTTTTGTAAAAACTTCAGTTCATCATCCAGCGCTTTTTCAGCAACTGCTTGTATTTTTTGATCGATAGTTAAACTAAGGTTATTCCCGGGTTTTGGATCCTTAAACTCAAGTTGGCGTAAAGGTCTACCCAGGATATCCACTTCAAAAACTTTTCCGCCGTCAGTCCCTCTAAGGGATTCCTCATAACTACGTTCAAGACCGAACTTACCGATGGTATCACCCAACTGATAATTCCGATCTTTAAATTTGCTTAACTCCTCTTCATTTATCTCTCTAATATAACCAAACAGGTGGCTGGCGAATTCACCATACGGGTAAAATCTAATAGGAACTTCATCTACTTCAACCCCTGGTAAATCCAGTTTAGCCTCCCTTAGTTTAATAACAGTATCCGGATCAAGATCCTTGGCGATCGGAATATATTGGTAAGGTGAAATCGGATGTTTGGGATTCGGCTTTATTTTCTCTTTTAAATCCGCTTCAGAGATCTTTAAAATTCCGCTTAATAACGAAAGCACTTCGGGTTTATCTTTTATATCCTCGGGGACGACAGAAACATTGTGAGAAATACGATTACTAACCAGAATCAGGCCATTCCGGTCATAAAAAATACCGCGTGGCGCACTGATTTTAATGGTTCGTGTTTGATTTTTTTTTGACTCGTCCATTTTAGTTGCGCCCTCCATAATTTGAAGGAACCACAACCTTACAATTAAAATACCAAACACAACCATTACCAAACCCGAAATAAATTTAAACTTATTTTCCAAATTCCTTGAAATGTTTTCCCTCACTAGAGGCGCCCCCGTCCGATTATCTTGCCCTTTCAGCCAAAAAGCGTTCCAATCGCAGTAAAAAATAATAAATAATTGGGGCAATTAATGCGTTTATAAATGCTAAAGGTATTATTCTAGCTATAAATATGGTGAAAAAATTCAAGTTCGCTTTAAAAGCTATATACATAATTATGCTAAACGATTCAAAAACTATTGTGCCGATAAAAACAGCAATTATTGGTACTAAAAGATTATCTTTGAAAATATTTTTCTCCATAAAACCTGCGGCAAACCCGGCAGCCAATTTTGAAATCGTTTTAATCCCAATTAATCCCCCAGCAATTAGGTCAAGAAAAAGACCGGCGCATAAGCCAAAAACAAGTCCATCATCGGAACCTTTTAGCAAGCCGTATGAGATAGTCATAATTAGAATTAAGTCCGGAGTTACATGTCCGGGTAAATGTAGAGAACCCAACCAAGTGGCCTGGATTACCACGCCCAAAATCACCGCGATACTAAGGATTAACTGGCGCATTGTCAGAACCCCCGGAGTTTGTACTCGTTGAATCAGTATTGTTTTTTATCGTAGATTGTTTATTTTTCTTTGCAGCTGGAACAATACTGGACTCAATAATCTTTTTACTTTTTAATACATAAAGGATTTGAATCATACTCAAATTAACCGCAGGTTTTAAAGACGCTTTAGTTGCCAAATGATTTAATCTTTGAGTAATGGAAGCTACTCTTCCAATCGGAAAACCTCTCGGGAAAATTTCACTTGTTTCCGCAGTTATAATAAGATCACCTTTTTTTATATCTTTAAAATAACTGTCGATAGCCGGTTGTATTACGCATTGTCCCTGGTTGCCACTACCAGTTACAAAAACCATATCACGTGTACGTTCGATAACACCGCCGATAAAATTGCCATCACGCGGATCGGTAATCAGGATAACTTCAGACGTATTTGCTCTTACTTCGCCGATCCTACCTACGATTCCATTCGGCGCTATAACTGCCATATTCTTTTTTAAACTAAAGTTAGCGCCTTTATTAATCACAATCGTACAATTCCAATTGCTTGGATTAACTGCGATAATCTCAGCGCTTATCAGTTCATAAGGCTGGTTTGTTTGAAACTGAATTGCCGCTCGTAAGCGTTCATTTTCAGACTTCAAAGCATTCAAACCAATTTGCCGTGCCTTTAAATCATTTATCTCAGCCTTGAGCTGATCATTCTCCCGCTTTAGTTGAGCCAGTTTCGCGAGGGTTTTCCAACTATCATCGGCAACATTGCCCAAGTAATTAAAAATACTTTCCAACGGTATCATTGCAGTATTTAAAAAATACTCCACTTTTCCTTCCTGGGCCCGCTGATGCGATGTAACAAATATTACCCAGGATACAATTAAAAGAATTAAAGCAATAATTAAAAAGCGGCGGTTTACAAAAAATTGAAACAAAAGTTGGTCACCTTCTATACCCCTGATCTATTTGGTTGGGGCAATTTTCTTCAAGCCATTTTTTTATTTGAGATTAAAACTTTTTTTAAATCATGATAATTACGTTCTAACGCAATGCCAGTTCCCCTGGCCACACAAGTTAATGGATCATCAGCTCTTTGTACGGGCATACCTGTTTCTTCGGCGAGTAATCGTTCAATTCCCCGCAATAGAGATCCACCTCCGGCCATAATAATTCCCCTGTCGAGGATATCAGCCGCTAACTCCGGAGGGGTTTTTTCCAAAGTCATTTTGACCGCATCAATAATACCGGAGATTGGTTCTGCCAAAGCTTCTTGAATTTCATAGCCGCTGATACAAATGGTTTTCGGAAGACCGGTAAGAAGATCGCGACCTCTTACTTCCATACTCCGTTCCGCTTCATCGGGATATGCAGACCCGATCTCCTTTTTTATCTCTTCCGCAGTGCGTTCACCAATCATTAAATTGTAGTGGCGCTTGATAAAATGGCTGATGGCTTCATTCATCTCATCTCCCGCAATACGAAGCGAACGGCTGGAAACAATACCGCCCAGTGAAATTACGGCTACTTCGGTAGTCCCGCCACCAATATCGATGATTAAATTCCCGGTAGGCTCTTCGACTGAAAGTCCCGCACCAATCGCAGCAGCCATTGGTTCTTCAATCAAAAACACTTCTCTGGCTCCCGCCTGTAAACCGGCATCCATTACAGCACGTTTTTCGACCTCCGTTACACCTGACGGAACACCGATAATAACACGGGGAGATAAAATGCCAACATTTTTTCCGGCTTTATTGATAAAATAACGCAACATCTTTTCGGTTACGTCGAAATCGGCAATTACTCCATCTTTCATGGGACGAACGGCTACAATATTTCCTGGGGTCCGCCCAACCATCTGTCTGGCTTCATTTCCTACCGCAAAAATATTGTTTGTTTCCTTTTCGATAGCCACAACCGTGGGTTCTTGCAACACAATACCTTTATCCTGCACATAAACTAGGGTATTTGCGGTGCCAAGATCTATTCCCATATCTTTTGCAAAGCGGCCTAAAATTGATTTAAACATTATAAAAACTCCCTCCAGATTATAGTATAATTTTTAAAAATTATGTATTCGATCTATATCTGGAGTTCTAAAAAAGTGCTCCAAGTTTATCTTACGGGAGATTCGAATTCTTTTTAGAAACCATACTCTTTTAAACTAACAAATTTATTATCACCAAATATAACATGATCTATAACCGGGATTCCTAAAATTTCACCAGCCTCGCGAAGTCTTGATGTTAAGGCAAGGTCATCACGGCTTGGAGAAGGATCGCCGCTCGGATGATTGTGAGTCATGATCAGTCCGGCGCTGCTCATCTTAATCGCTTCTTTAAAAACTTCCCGCGGATGAACGGGTGAAGAGTTAAGAATACCAATGGCCGCAGTCTCCACTTTAAGCACTTGATTCTTGGTATTTAAATGTACTACTTTAAAATGCTCCCGATCTAAATCTTGAAAACTTGCCTTAAGTAATTCAAAAATGTCATATGGTTTCGAAATTGTTGGTAATTGTACCGGATTTAACATGAACACTCTTCTACCAAGTTCAAAAGCCGCCTTCAATTGTACTGCTTTAACCTGACCAACTCCGCTAAATTGAGCAATTTCAGCTACGGATGCTCTTGCCATTCCTCTTAAATCTTTAAATTCAACCAATAACTCTTCTGCCAGATTTATTGCGGTTCGGTTTGCAGAACCAGTTCTCAAAATTATAGCAACCAATTCGGTAGCTGATAGATGTTCTGATCCATTATGAATCAGTCTTTCCCGCGGACGTTCCGTCAATGGTAAATCCTTTATTGTTAATCGGGTTTCCAAAAATTCCACCTCACCAAATAGAAACCCCAAAATCTCCAAACATGCTAATTAGCTTAGTTATTGGTAATCCCACGACATTAAAATAACATCCTGTAATACTTTCGACAAACACTGCGCCTCGGCCTTGAATAGCGTAAGAGCCGGCTTTATCAAAAGGTTCTCCGGTTTTTATATAAGAAAGTGCTTCGTCTTGACTAAAAGCGCGAAATTTAACTTTGGTCTCCGAAAAATCAACCTCAAACTTTTGCTCGGGGATTTTTAACAATGCGATTCCGGTATATACAGAATGCTCCTTGCCGCTTAATAAGGTAAGCATTTCCATTGCATGTTCGGGTCCTAAGGGTTTCCCTAAGATTTTCCCTTCCAAAACGACGATTGTATCTGCGCCGATAATCAAACCATGCGAAATCATTCCGGCAATATGTTTTGCTTTTTGGGCGGCAAGTTCTTTTACAATTTCAGAAGGAGAACATGAAGCATCAGTGATCTCTTCCGGAAGATTGCTGGGAACAACTTTAAAACTTACACCGATTTGTTTTAATATTTGGGCACGTCTGGGTGAAGCTGATGCTAAAATTATCGGTTGCATTATTACCTCAAAGCTGTCGGTAAATTATGAAAGCTAAAGCTACGCCAATAATTGTGGCTAAATTTAAATTAGCTTTAAAACCAAATGTTAAGGAAAAAGCATTCGCTAATCGAAAAGTCTGCGGCGCCATATCAGCTGAAGCTCCTACCGCCAAAAAAGGAAGATACGGTTTCAAAATTTCACCCATTATTGTCCCGAAAATAAAACCAAACACCAACAAAATCACCAACACCACCCAATGTGCATACCCGCCGGAACGACTCAAAAAATATTCACCATCCAATTAACGAATTTGTTTTTAACAAAGTTTCCATTCAAATTTTAAAATAAATATATCGTAACTCTACTGATGATATTAAAGATTCCACAATTCATTTGTAAAATCCTTTTCCAATTCTGAAAACCGTTCAAATTCATCTGGAATTGGAGCAAAAAATTAGCAACTCGTATTTTGAGACAAAATACAAACTGCTTAATCTGAAAACGCAACACAAAATTAGTAAGAACCTAACCCTGACAAACCGGAAACAAATTAACACTATAGAATTTCCGGCAAATTTGCGCAAAGTCAGGTACCGCCATTTGACTGGACAAAATTGGACTCACGTATCTGTAAAAATAAATCTAAATACATTTTCATAATTCATAACAATCCCCTCCAAACATATGTTTGTATCATTATAGCACGAACATATGTTCTTGTCTAGAGGTTTTCAACTTAAATCATACTTTTATTACAAAATATGCGGATTGTTTCAGAAACTGAAAAATGCTAAATGTAAATTATTTTTCACCTGCTAAACCAATTTTGAACTTGCGTTGCCGTGGGCCGTCAAATTCACAAAAAAATATTCCCTGCCATGATCCTAAAGCCAACCGGCCATCAATAATTGGAATAGTGCATGATTCCCCAACCAGGGAAGCTTTAAAGTGAGCATCTGAATTTTTCTCCGCATGTTGATAATTACCTTCGCGGGGGGCAATTTTATCAAGAATACTAATTAAATCTTCGGTTACATTAGGGTCAGTGTTTTCATTGATAGTTACCCCGGCGGTCGTATGCGGTATATAAATTAAACAATATCCGCTTTTAATGCCGCTCTTACTTACTTCCGATGAAACTAAGGTTGAGATATTTAAAAATTGAGACCGCTTTTGTGTAGAAATATGAAGCTCTCTCCAAATCAATACCATCACTCCCGTTGATATTTATCAAATACCAAGTTATACTCCGAAATATTAAGGAAACTTGAGTATTTACACACGAAATTTATAATTAAAAAACCTCTAACAGCCACAAAATGTTAAAGGCTAATTTTAACTAAACAAAAACTTTAATCAAAATCTTGTAAAACTATTATTGCCTTTACTGGAAACCGGATTTCATTTTTATTATACAACTATATCTTATAAATAATCAATATTCATATGAGTTTTTTTAGCTTTTATACAGTCCGTAACAAATCGAAAAGTCATCAGTTAAATATGAATAGAAAAAAACTTTCATTACTTGATTCAAGTATCGACATATCCATAATAAAATCTGAAGTTTGATAAAAAAAACCTCCACAAGGGAGGAAGTATTATTTTGTCTTGTTTGCTTGAAAACAGTCCCGGCAATAAACCGGACGATCTTCACGCGGTTTAAAAGGAACTTGTGTAGTTACACCACAGTTGGCGCAAACTACTTCATGAAATTCCCTCCGGTTGGAAGAACCGCCCTGATGTTTTCTTTGGTCCCGACAGTCTTTGCATCTACGGGGTTCATTCGTAAATCCTTTACTTGAATAAAACTCCTGTTCTCCCGCAGTGAAAACAAACTTCCCGCCACAATCACTACAAACCAATGTTTTGTCAGTAAATTCCACAATTATCCCCTCGCTTAACAGTAGATTACTATTTATCCTGAAAGAAAACTAATAATCAATTAAAAATAAACTGGATAAATCAAAATCTACGAACCCATTATATCATTAGCTTATACAAAAGACAAGCATTTCAGGATAAATTATGACCAAGAAATTCCTGTTAAGGTAATAATTTATTCTTTACATATTTTATCGGCAAAAAACGTGTAAGTTTTATTACTTTTTATTAAAACTAGAGAGATCCGGTTACACTTCATAAAAAAAGTGCGAGAGGTATAAGTAAAAACAAAACAGGAACCAGAGAATGCTCTCAAATCATTGCCTCAGGCCCGGACCGGAATATAAAACCAGAATATCTCCGAATATTTAATTCAAATTTTCTTTCCTTCAATGGACGCTAATGAATGAAGCTGGATCATTAGTTCTTTGAACTCCGGTAGATCTAAAGACTGTTCCCCATCACTCCACGCATTGGAAGGATCAGGATGAACTTCGACCAGGATTCCATCCGCTCCTGCTACCAAAGCTGCTTTGGCCATTGGAAGTACCAGCTTCCGTTTCCCGGTTCCATGGCTTGGATCTACAATAACAGGTAAATGGGATACACTCTTTATCAAAGGCACCGCACTCAGGTCCAGAGTATTTCGGGTCGCAGTCTCAAATGTTCTGATTCCCCTCTCACAAAGAATAACTTTCGTATTACCTTCCGCCAGTATATATTCCGCCGCCATTAACCATTCTTCAACAGTCGCAGATAATCCGCGTTTTAACAAAACCGGTTTTGCCTGGCGTCCCACTGCCCTAAGTAGTCCGAAATTCTGCATATTCCTGGCTCCAATCTGAATTATATCGGCATATTCGGCTACTAATTCAAGTTCTGTCAGATTCATCAGTTCGGTAACAATCGGCAATCCGCAAGCTTCCCTTGCTTTCGCAAGTATCCGCAGTCCTTCTTCTTCCAATCCCTGAAAACTATAAGGAGAGGTCCGCGGCTTAAAGGCTCCCCCGCGTAATCCCTTCGCTCCTAAGTCTTTTAAACCGTTTGCCACTTCCAAAAGTTGGGTCTCGCTTTCAACCGCGCATGGACCGGCTATGATCCCAAAATTGCCGCCACCAATCCTTAGATCTCCGATTGAAATTACTGTTCCCTCGGGCCGGATGTCCTTGGAAGCTAGTTTATATGGACTAAGGATCGGAATGACTTTCTCCACCCCGGGTATATTTTCTAGAAAATGAAAATCCACACGCCGTTTATCTCCTACTGCCCCAATTACTTTCTTTTCAATTCCTTCAATTACATGGATTTGAAAACCCCAGTCTTCCAATTTTCCGCATAATGCTTTCCATTGATCATTGGTAATTCCCTGGCTTGTTACAATAATCATTTTAAAACCTCCAAATATAAATTTAACCCACGTTTAATCCCTTTTGGGGACGAAACGTGGGTCTATTCCGCGGTACCACCCGATTTAGTCCTTTAAGCCACAAAAGCAGCGTTCGGACTCGCTTTTTTAGTACGGAGGTTGAGTTCTACGCCTTAACCTCGATACATATCCCCTTTAACGGAGGGCCTCCGGATCAATCTACTATCCCGATAAAAAACCTTCAAACGGCTTTTCAAGGGAACTGATGAAAATCCGGCAAGCTCAAGAATGAGTGTTAAACGAACGCGGACGGATTTTCATACTCAACTTCAATTGTCAACTCATAAGGGAACTTCCCATAATCCATTTCTGAGAGGCTTTCAGCCGAAGACCCCTGTTCTCTTTAAGAAATGTGTTTTACTTATGGTACTTTCCTTAATCATCGTTTTTAAAATTTATTAATATATTTTACTATATCATAAATAAATTCTAGCATTGAATGATATTATCTGTCAATATGACAATTGATATATTGACGAAACTTATTATGGATTTCATATTCTTGAATTCACAAATTCCTTCTATTCTCAATTCTTTTAAGCAATTCCAACGGATTTTCCTTAAGGACTTTCTCCGCTTCCGCGGCAGATAAACCGGAACCGAGGGCTACATTACTGACCCATTTATCAGATAATAAATTATCCGGCCGATGAGTGTCGGAATTTATCAAAAACTTCACTCCGGCTTCCCGGCCAATCTTGACAACATGCCCATTACTGGTATTATGTCCTCCTCGAGCCGTCACTTCAATGAAAACACCATTTTTAACAGCTAATTTGGCTTCCTCTGGAGTCAATAACCCGGGATGCGCCAAAACGTCCACATTGTTACAAGAAACTGCGGCTAAATTGGTTCCAGGTTCCACAGGTTCCACTAAAGTCTCTCCATGAACCACCACCAAACCGGCGCCAATCCGGCGGGCTTCTTTTGCCAAATCCGCAATGCTATCGGCTGGAACATGGGTCAATTCAACTCCCGGAATAGCGAAAATATTCCAATATTTCTCTGCAATCCTGCATTCCATAATCAACTCCTCAATAACCCGCCGCATGTTTCCGGGTCCTGCATGGTCGGTAACCCCTATAGCCGCATATTGATTTATCAATGCCCTCCTAATCAATTCCACCGGAGATAGCTCGCCATCACTTAAAAAAGAATGAGTATGAAAATCATATATCATTTTACACCGCTCCCTTGTAACAGAAATCATTCAAAAACCGGGCAACTCCGTCTTGCTCAGGGCCTGGTATAACAAGCCTTGCATTGGAAGTAACAATTTGGGGGGCATTCTCTATCGCCACCCCCAACCCGGCGTGTTGTAACATATCGATATCATTAAAACCATCTCCAAAGGCGATAATCTGATCCAACTTTACTTTAAGGTGTTTGGCCAACCATCGGAGTGCCTGGCCTTTCGAAGCCATTGGGTCGAAAACCTCTAAAAACCAATCACTCTCGTCCGGAGTCGGCGGCCACATGATCATATTAGGCCGGGGGTTAATTTCTTTTTGAATTTTTTCATATAAATGTTTTAATAATGGCTCCGAACCAATAAATAAATATTTGATTATCGAAGCCTGTCCATATTCATTATTTTTTAAAAGATGGCAATCCTCGCCGCTTTTTACTAACCAGTTTCCACCCCGGGTGTTCACCCGGGATGCAAAATAAGCGCCGTCTTCACCTAAGCAAAACTGATCAACTTCAGTAAATTGGAGAATACCGGAAAGTTGATGGGCGAGTTCGCTTCGAAGTGGTTGTCGGTGCATGACATTTCCTGTTCCAGGATCAATAATGACTGCGCCTCCCTGGGTAATTACCGGGATTGTAACTGCTAGTTTTCGAGCAATATCCCTCGTCTGTTTCCAACTTCTCCCAGTGCCGATTGTAAAGAAAATATCTTTTTTCTTTAATGAAAAAATTGAGTTGATCACGGTCTCTGAAACGGAACTAGAACCATATTTTACTAAAGTGCCATCCAGATCGGAGATTATCAGTTTATATTTGGCTAAATTCATCAACTACTCCTTTCCTATCGAGAATAATCTAGCATAATTTAAAAAATCAGTCAAATCAGCCGTTGGGAATTTTAATTTACAAATTATTTTTAGTAAAAAAGTCAACCGCTTGGTTGACTCAAGTTTTATTAGGAAAATTAATGACATTTACGTTATTTTCCGCATAATTGGGCAGATCAACCAGAATGACATCTACTCCTATTTTTAAAATACGTTCCCAGGGGATTACAAAATCCTCGTTTTTACCAAATAACCAAAGAAATTTGCCAGGCCCCGGAACGATAATCGCCTTAATTTTTCCCGTTTCCATTTCAATCTCCAGGTCACTAGCTAAGCCAAGTCTTTTTCCGTCCAAAATATTAACCACTTCACGCTCCCGTAATTCGGAGGTTTTAGTCAACAAAAAAATTCGCTCCTTTCAAAGATCAACACTTATTAAGACACCTTTGAAATCTTGATTCAAACAAGTGTGAATAATAAGTGTCTATTTAAATCATATGCGGGGAGCGGAATTTTTGGAACAAAGCAGTTTTGTTAGTTTTAAGATAATTATGCTACTTAACAAACAATGTCTCCCATAATGTATAAACTCCAATACCTATAAAAAGTAAACTAGCGCCTATCTTCAGATATTGTGGGGGAATTATTTTGGTTACAATCCCACCAAAAAGTACTCCAACCAAAGTCACAACCACCAATGCAAAACTAGCCCCCAAAAAAACTTCAAACGGAGCCTTTGATTCCGTTACTAAAGAAAAAACTGCCAGTTGTGTTTTATCACCCATTTCAGCAATAAATAAAGTTGAAAATGCTAAAAAAAACACTCGCCAATTAAGTAAATCTTTCACTTTCTGTCCCCTCCTAATCAATAACCCTATATAAAAAACCGGTATTCCCTTTGATCAACCACTCAAATCCTAAATCAAAAAATCTAAAATTTCAAAACCGGGAATTTAAATCATGAAAGAACGTTATAGTAAATAGCTATCTGTTAGAAGCCCGCCGTCAATGAGATCAAAAAACGCGGTGGCGGGTATCTTTCAAAATCGGATAATGATTTTTCGCATGAGCTAGAGATTTTGGTTAATCACTAAATAAAAAAAGGACTTAAATGTCCCTCTTCTTAATTAATTTGGGGTGAACGATGGGGGTCGAACCCACGACCTCCAGGGCCACAACCTGGCGCTCTGACCAACTGAGCTACGTCCACCATCTGTGCAAGAGATATAATATCATAGAAATAAGGGACTGTCAATTATAAACGTTGTTCAATCTTTATCCATTTTACATAAGAACCGTTGAAAAAATTCGGAAAGGAAATTTTCCTCAAAGGCACGCACAATTATCTGTTGCAATTTAGGATATTTTTTTTTATTATATTTAATTGGATACAGGTTAACTTTGTCTGAAATATTTAAATAACTAAAGTTAACCTATTGTTAATTCATTATACCATAAAAAGAGGGGAGCAAAATGGATACTAAAGAAACAAAGGAATTTCAAGCTGAAACTAAAAAACTGCTGGATTTGATGGTACATTCGATTTATATTAACAAAGAGATTTTTCTAAGGGAATTAATATCGAATGCTTCCGACGCACTGGATAAGATCCGGTTTCAGTCACTGACCAATCTCAGTATTCTAGGCGATGATCCCAACCTTGAAATTTTTATCGATGTCGATGAGAAAAATAAAACTTTAACTATCAACGATAACGGTATTGGGATGACCTACGATGAAGTTATAGAGAACATTGGAACCATTGCAAAATCCGGCACCAAAATTTTTCTGGAAAAGATGCAAGAGCATCAAAACAATTCTTCCCAAAATAATTTGGAGTTGATTGGCCAATTTGGCATTGGATTTTACTCTGCCTTTATGGTAGCTGAAAAAGTCACCCTGCTTACAAAAGCGCCCGGGGAAACTACAGGCGTGAAGTGGGAATCCACCGGGGATGGCACCTATACTATTGAGAATACGGAAAAAGAAAAACGGGGTACCACTGTTATTTTGAAGATCACTGAAGAGTTCAGTAAAGAAGATAAACCCGAAGAGAACTTCCTGAATCGTTATACCATCCAAAACATGGTTCGAAAATATTCCGATTATATACGCTATCCCATCAAAATGAATTTCATCAAAGAAGAGAAACCGAGGGATGAAGAGGGAAAAATAATTGAAGGTGCCGAAAACGTGGTCACAATTGACACCCGGACCATGAATTCGATGACCCCTTTATGGGTAAGAGACAAAAAAGACATTACTCCTGAAGAGTATCAACAATTTTATAAAAACTTATTCCACGATTGGAATGAGCCCCTGGAGATCATACACACCAAAGCTGAAGGTATGGTAGAATATACCGCACTTTTGTTTATCCCTTCCAAAGCGCCTTATGACTTTTATTCCCGTGATTATGAGAAAGGCATTAAATTATACTCTCGTAATGTTTTTATATTGGATAACTGTACCGAACTTTTGCCGGAATATCTGCGTTTTGTTACCGGTTTGGTAGATTCTTCCGATTTTTCCTTAAATGTTTCCCGTGAGATTTTACAACATAATAAACAACTTAAATTAATCGGCAAAAACCTGGAGAAAAGTGTATTAAAAATACTCGAAACGATGCTGGCCAATGATCGTAAGAAATATGAATCATTCTGGGCTGAATTTGGTAAAGCGATAAAGGGCGGCATTTATATGGATTATCATAATAAGGAGAAACTTCAAAACCTGTTGATTTTCCCGTCTTCGAAATCAGGTGATGGTCAGGTTACATTAGATGAATATATTAAGCGGATGCCGGAAAATCAAGATGTTATTTATTACGTGGCGGGTAAGGATAAAGTAGCGGTTGAACGTTTACCCCAGATGGAACTGTTATTTGATAAAGGAATTGAAGTGCTATATTTGTTTGATCGGGTGGATGAATTTGCAGTTGACACTTTAGGTGAATACAATGGGAAAAAGTTTAAATCCGTAAGCCGCGGTGATTTGGATCTTAAAGATGAAGCGGATAATGAAGTTAAAAAGTCACAAGAAGAACTTAATACGGAGCATAAAACCCTTCTTGAATCCGTTAAAGAAAATCTCGGCAATAAAGTAACCGAAGTAAGATTAAGCAATCGGTTGAAATCAAGCGCTGTCTGTCTGGTGAGCAGCGAGTCGGGCATCAGCCTATCCATGGAACAG
>Ga0115856_100438_pt1 | contig 13935 bp, 10 predicted proteins | sample InSIn4gowninarea_FD_83870 | JGI IMG/M metagenome (GOLD analysis project Ga0115856, IMG submission 83870)
GGGTAGGAAACCAGGAAGGGATTGGTGAAGCACAGAATATATCGTTGTACGATACCCGGTACGGCCCTACCCAGTATCAGCTTACCGGAGGAGGTCTCTTTGAACAATATAATAATGTTGGAACTGCTTATTCTCTTTCCGGTGTAAATACCGGTACGTTGCCCTCCGGCTTTGTGCAAATTCAGCAGGGTAATCCCGACCTGCGGTGGGAGCAAACCGAAGAATTGAACTTAGGATTGGACTTTACGATATTAAAGAACAAACTCTACGGTTCTTTTGACTACTTCACAAGAAAAACAACCGGCATATTGATTACGCCACCAGTGGCAGCCGTACTGGGAGAAGGAAAAACGCAAACAATAAATGGTGCTTCCAAAAGCAATAAAGGTTGGGAAGCGGTAATTGGTTATCAGGGCGAGAAAAGGGGCAATTTTACCTATGACATAAAAGCCAATTTCGCTCATTTCAGGGATAGGGTTACTGAGTTGCCCGAAAATGTGCGTGCTGCTTATCCCGGTATTCCTGGCAACACCATTCTCGGTCATTCACAGTTTGATATTTTCGGTTATAAAACAGCCGGACTGTTCCAGTCGCAGGAAGAAGTGGACAAAGCACCAACACAAATAGGAGCTGGTCCGGGCAGAATCCGTTATGTGGATGTAAATGGTGATGGAAAGATTGATGCCTTTGACCAGGACTGGATTGGTAGTACACTGCCTAAATTAGAATATGGTTTACGCGTTGATCTGAATTATAAAAACTTTGACTTATCCCTGTTCGGATCAGGTGTGGCAGGCAGAAAGGGCTTTGATGTTTATACTGTATTTAATCAACTGATGCGCAGCCGTGAAAATGTAGGACCTGGTGTATTTAATGGCTGGACTCCGCAACATACCAACACCAATGTTCCGGCATTAACACTGAAAGATAATAACAATGAAGGTCGCACATCGGATTATTTCATTGTAAATACCTCTTACTTCAAGATGCGTAACATTCAGTTAGGATACAGTCTTAAGCCTAAAGCTATCTTTTCCAGGATCCGCTTTTTTGCCACAGCCGAAAACCTGTTCTGGTTCAAGAGTAAACAATATACAAGTCCCGATCCTGAAAGAATAGACCTTGATCCGGTTCCGATTCCTAAGACTTATACTATTGGTTTGAACGCATCCTTTTAATGAACTCAAAAAATAAAGAACATGAAAAACAAAAATATACTTGTCTTAATGACGGCAGGGCTGTTGGTCCTTGGTTCCTGCAAAAAAGCATTAGACTATACTCCTCCGGGCGTATTATCTTCAACAGATCTAACTTCCCCCACTGCCGTGGAAGGATTGGTTACGGCAGCGTATGCTTCCATTGGCAATGGAGATATGGTAGGACCGATTTACAGCAACTGGGCTTATGGTAGTGTCCGTTCCGACGACGCCTACAAGGGCGGAGGCGGCACCGGTGATGTAGGTGAAGTGGATGCCTTGGAGCATTACAATTTAGTTACGCCAACCATGGGTTCTTTTGTTACACGCACCTGGCAAAACCTGTTCAAGTCTATTGCCCGCGCCAATGTAGCTATGCGTGCAGTGGAGGCTATCGCTGATGCAGATTATCCCAACAAACAGGTGAGACTGGCAGAACTGCATTTTTTGCGTGGGCACAGCTATTTTATAATGAAGCGGCTATATAAAAACATCCCCATTTTTGATGAAACAGTATCTGACGAAGACATCCTGAAAACATCGAATGATTTAAGCAATGAAGATTCCTGGAATAAAATAGCTGCTGATTTTCAATATGCTGTTGATAACCTGCCGGAAACGCAACCGGAAATCGGAAGAGCTAACAAGTATGCTGCCGAGGCTTATTTGGCAAAGGTAAAACTGTACCAGGCGTATGAACAAAACGAAACGCACCAGGTTATTAACATCAATCAAAGCAGGCTGCAGGAAGTTATTACACTTTTGCAGGATGTGATTTCATCGGGCAAGTATTCATTAAGTCCTGATATAGCAGATGACTTTTTACCGGAAACTGAAAATGGACCGGAATCTGTTTTTGCTATTCAGTTTACGATTAATGATGGTACAACAGCCGGGAGGATGGATTATGAGGATGGATTAAACTATCCGCACGGAGCTCCACAATATGGCTGCTGTGGATTTCATGCCGCCAGTCAGAACATGGTAAATGCCTTTACTACAGACGCGAATGGCTTGCCTAATTTCACAACGTTCAATAATACTATTGCAGATTTTAATACACAAACTTTTGATGTTCGTATTGACCATACGGTAGGTATAGATGGGCATCCCTATAAATACGACCCTACAAAACCTTTCAGCAATAGTTGGGTACGCGACCCGGGTGTATATGGTAATTTTCACACTATGCGTTATCAGCAACTGGCAACCAGTTCGTCTTATTTCAAGCTCGGGCCATTTATAGGTAGTGCAAAAAACTATGACATTATCCGGTACGATGATGTGCTGCTGATGCAGGCAGAGGCTTATATTCAATTAGGACAGCAGAATCTGGCTTTGCCTTTAATTAATCAGATCAGGGAAAGAGCCGCAGCAAGCACCGGCAGGTTGAAGAAGTCGGATGGCACTTATCCTACTAAATATAATGTCAAAGATTACCCCGCTGCAAACTGGACGAAGGATTATGCCTTTCAGGCTTTACAATGGGAGCGTCGCCTTGAATTTGCGACTGAAGGCTCCCGTTTCTTCGATTTGGTAAGATGGGGTATTGCCGAGCCTACTTTAAATGCCTATATCGCTGCTGAAAAGAACAGAAGGACGTTTTTAGCCACGGCTAAGTTTACTGCAGGAAGAGATGAATACCTGCCGATTCCACAATCGGAAATCACTTTTACCAACGGTTTATACAAGCAAAACCCGGGTTACTAAGCAATAATATTAGGCAATCGTTCATTTGGGAGGAAGTTTCCACTTCCTCCATTTAAAAAGCTACGACTCCTAAATGTTTTTGTAGTAATGTGCTGAATTGTTCGCATTTGCAAAAAAGGCAACAAAACAGCGTTCATCATAAAAACATCAATCTGTTAAACCTGTAAGGATAAAGCTTATCTGAGTACATCTTTGTTGTTTGCAATAAAAACGTAATAGTATTGCAACATAGAAACACTTTTTAACTGTAAAAATATGTACAAAAGAATCATCAGCGTATTGCTCGCAGGTTTTATGTGTGTAGCTGCATTTGCTCAAACAAAGAGTAAAACAACGATTGCTCCTTTTAAAATCACATTAGTAGACGGTAAAACATATACCTATAACCAGCTTACTAAAAACAAGCCTGTAGTGCTGGTATATTTTTCACCTACCTGTGAGCATTGCCAAGTGTTTACACAAGCAATGCTGAAGCGCAGGAAAGAACTGGCTAATATGCAAATTGTAATGATTTCTTACCTGCCATTAAATGATGTGAAGAAGTTTGACGAAACCTACCATTTATCGTCTAATCCCAACATTAAAGTAGGTACAGAAGGTTACACATTTATAGTGCAGAAATATTATAATGTACAGCGCTTCCCGTTTGTAGTGGAGTATAATAAAGAAGGTAAGCTAAGTAAAGTAGTACCTTATAACAGCAAAAATCCAGAAGAAATGGCAGCGCAACTGTAGTGCATACCAAACGCACTGCATTCAAACAAACCTATTATGCAACAAATAAAGAATCTTTTTGTCATACTCTTTTTTATGACTGGCATGGTTGCCAATGCGCAGAACAATATGGCTGTGTACCATGAGCAGTACCGTCCGCAAATCCATTTTTCGCCAAAGGAACACTGGATGAATGACCCTAATGGTATGGTGTATAATGAAGGTATTTACCACCTGTTCTTTCAATATTATCCTGGCGGTACCAAGTGGGGACCTATGCACTGGGGGCACGCTACCAGTCCTGATATGATTCACTGGCAGGAGCAGCCGATTGCTTTATATCCTGACAGCTTAGGATATATTTTTTCAGGTAGTGCAGTAGTAGATAAAAATAATACCTCAGGCTTTGGAAAAGGTGGCAAAGCACCATTAGTTGCCATTTATACTAACCATGACACAGTGGGTGAACATGCAAAAAGAAATAATTATCAAACGCAAAGCATTGCTTACAGCCTGGATAATGGTAGAACATGGACAAAATACAGCGGTAACCCTGTAGTAAGGAATCCGGGCATTATAGACTTCCGCGATCCTAAAGTTAGTTGGAATGAAGAGAGCAAGAAATGGATAATGACCTTGGCCACTAAAGACAGAATTACCTTTTATTCATCACCTAATCTGAAAGATTGGACAAAAGAGAGCGAATTTGGTGAGAAACTGGGTGCTCATGGCGGGGTATGGGAATGCCCTGATTTATTTCCTTTAGATTATAATGGGAAGAGGGTTTGGACACTGATTGTAAACATAAATCCCGGCGGACCGAATGGCGGCTCTGCAACGCAATACTTTACTGGTAATTTTGATGGGCACACCTTTACACCCGATGATACCACTACCAAATGGCTGGACTATGGTCCTGATGAATATGCAGGGATAACCTGGAGCAACACGGGCAACCGCAAAATATTTTTGGGCTGGATGAGCAACTGGGACTATGCTGATACTGTTCCTACTCAAAAGTGGCGTAGTGCTATGACGATACCAAGAGAATTGGGCATAGAGAAGATCAATAACCAGTTTCGTGTTACATCACAGCCGGTAAAGGAACTAAATGCTATAGCTAAGCCGGTAGCTACACTTGCTAACGTAAAGGCAGCGGATTATACAGTTGCTAATACTTCTAAGCTGTCAATACCTTACAAGCTATCTCTTACGACGGATGCAGCGAAAGACTTTTCTATTACTTTCTCCAATGAAGCAGGAGAGCAATTAGTAGTAGGCTATGACAAAGCAGCCAATCAATATTATATTAACCGCACCAGGGCTGGTGAATCTTCCTTTAAACAAAGCTTTGCTGCCAAGGCAGTAGCGCCACGCTTTACTCAGGAGAATACAATACAACTTACATTGATCATGGACAAAGCCTCTGTGGAGTTGTTTGCAGATGAGGGCTTAACCACCATGACAGCTATATTTTTTCCGAAAGACCTGCTTAATCAAATACATATACAATCACCTGATAATCTGATGTTCAAAACACTGCAGGTGAGCAGTATGCAAAGTATCTGGAAATAACTTTTAAACTTTCAACCACAGAGATACAAGTGGCACAGGGATGCGCAGAAATAAATAATAAACACTGTGCTCCTCTGTGCCTCCATGTCTCTGTGGTTTAAAAGACTTACTGCTGCATATCTCCATAATACAGCATCCAGTTGATACCAAATTTATCAACAAAGTCGCCAATAGTTCCGGCAAAGAATTTTTCTACCGGGTGATTTACTGTACCCCCTTCTGAAAGTTTATTAAAAAGGGTGTTCAGTTCTTCTTCGCTATCGCAAACGATGCAAAGATGTACGGCATTGCCCGGTTTAAAATCACTGTTCATATCGGCGGCCATTACCGTAATCCCTCCGCTTGTAAGGCTGGAATGCATAATGTGTTGTCCCATCTCTGCAGGCATTTGCGCCCCCATGGGTGATTCAGCAACGGTTAGCAAGCTCAATTCTCCACCTAAACATTCTTTGTAAAAAGACATAGCCTCGCGGCAGTTACCCGGAAAACTTAAATAAGCAACAATTTGTGGCATGTTTTGGAAGTTTTATAATTAATAATAAAAATAAGGAACTCAAAGTTATCTTCATTTTATAGTTACAGGCGGTGCAAAAACGACTTTTAAAGGGGCGATTACGAAACATAGTTTTCTTATTTTTATCGTATGAAATACATAACGATTCTGGTGCCTCATGAAGCTGTTTTAGCAAGCGTTGACGATCCACGCTGTATGTTCGAAGGCGTTAACGACATGCTCGAAGCTGCCGGTAAGAAAAGGGCTTTTAAAGTTCAGTTAGTAGGACTTTCCAAAGAAGTAAAACTGCACAAGGGCTCCTTTACGGTACATACCGATTTGTTGCTGCACGAAGTAAAGAAGACCGATTTGGTATTCATACCAGCCCTCAGCGGCAATATGCAGCGGGCCTTAGAATTGAATAAGGATTTTATCCCATGGATTGTGGAGCAATATAAAAAAGGAGCCGAGATAGCCAGTCTCTGCATTGGTGCGTTTTTACTTGCATCTACGGGGCTATTGGATGGTCGCCAATGCTCCACGCACTGGAATTCTGCAAATGAATTTAGAGCCATGTTTCCTACAGTGGATTTAGTGGACGATAGAATTATTACCGAAGAAAAAGGGCTGTACACCAGTGGCGGCGCTAACTCGTATTGGAATCTCCTGTTGTACCTCGTAGAAAAATATACGGATAGGGCAACAGCTATTCTCGCTTCCAAGTTCTATGCGGTAGAAATAGACCGCAAAAGCCAGTCGCCATTCATTATGTTCAACGGGCAAAAAGGACATGAGGATGAAGGAGTGAGAAAGGCACAGGAGTTTATTGAACAGAATGTGGCTGAAAAGATATCGGTGCACGACTTAGCCTCCCAGTTTGCCATAGGCAGGCGCAGCTTTGAAAAACGTTTTAAGAAAGCTACCAACAATACGCCTGTTGAATATATACAGCGGGTGAAAATAGAAGCTGCCAAAAGAGAATTAGAAACCAGTCGCAAAACAATAGCCGAGGTAATGTATGAGGTAGGCTATTACGATACCAAAGCATTCAGAACCGTGTTTAAGAAAATAACCGGCCTATCACCTGTTGATTACCGCAATAAATACAATAAACAAGTCCTTTCTATTGCTTAAATGTCTGAACCGGGATGTGGGGGATGGATGGGTGTAGTGGGATTTGGAAGGATATGAAATTGATTGTATAAAAATGCCCTAAGCTTTTAAGTTTAGGGCATTCGTGTTAGTTGTACATACTTGTTTGTAAGCCTCGCAAAGTGTACCTATGAGATTAGTTTAAAGTAAGATATTAGCAATCATTTGTATGATGCCCAAACTCTAATGGGTAATGGACTGCTTCACTATGCCCTGCACGTTTATTTACCCTTCCAAACCTCCATTCCCACTATCGGAAAATTCCGGGCTATACCTAAGTTATACCTAAGTTATAGCTAACGTATACCTAAGTTACACCTGATCTAAGCGCCATCTTCCCGGTAGTAGCTCATCATTAACGCCCTATCTACTCCATAGCAATTCCTGATATGATCCCTGGTACTCCAATGAAACCTAATGTGTCGGATACTTATAAATGATATATCAGGTTATTGCAAAGCAGCAGTATTAATCATTTTGATTCCAATTCCAGGCAAAGACCCCTATCATAACCTTATTAGCTTATTGCTGTCGGCAGGCTGCCTTATCACAAACACCCTGTAAGAAAACCCACATCATACATTGAATATTTATCTGTGTTCATCCGTGTAATCCGTAAGAGAAATGAGAGCAAAACCACCCTATAAACAGTCGTTTTCACCCCCCTGCTTACTCATTTCTTCTAAATAGTTTTACACTATAAATACATCATTTACCATTAAAATTTAAAGTATGAAAACGACTAAGATCTCCTACTGGGCAACTACAATTATTATCTTTTTACTGGATGGATTAATGCCTGCCTTAACCTCCAACACCGAATTGGCAAAGCAGGGAATAAGCCACTTAGGTTATCCTGATTATTTCAGAGTGATGTTGACAGTGTTTAAAATAATAGGTGCTATAGTATTGATTGTACCCCAGGTAAAAATACGTTTCAAAGAATGGGCGTATGTAGGCTTCGGAATCAATTTTATTTGTGCGGCTGCTTCCCACTGGATAGTAGATGGATTTGGGGGAGATGTTATATTTCCGTTAGTAGCGTTCGTATTGTTAGCTGTTTCTTATGTTAGTTATCATAGACTATACGATAAAGAAGCTGCTGCTTACAACAGTAATAAACTGGCAGTGCAGTATTAATATTTAATAAAGTAAAGGGTATTGTACAGTTGCATACAATACCCTTTATAAATGAGTGTTCATGTCCCTTATCCAAAGCTTACAACCGTCATCTGTCATTTGATATCTCCCTTTTTATTACTTCTATCACATCACCTACCTGTATTCTTCCTTCTCCCTTATGCAATAAGTTTTGACCAAAGTATATCTTATTGTTACGCATCCGGTAGGTTGCCAATGTGCGCAATGGTTCTTTTCCTGTTCTCGCTGTATCAGGGTCAATAGTGGTAATAACACAACGTGCACACAGCTTTACTCCATGAAAAAGAATATCCTTTATTTTAAACGCTTCCAACCCGTCTTCTTCAAACGGCTCACCACCGGTAAAGACTATATTAGGACGGAAGCGCCGCATACTAAGCTTTTCCTGCAGCCTGCTATTCAAATCATCCAGCGAAGACTGCCCGATCAGCAGCATAGGATAGCCATCTGCAAAGGAGACAATCTCCTTATCTATAGCATACCGGCCATCTACTCTTCTCTTCACTATATCCGGCATGTACACGAGTCTGCAATGAATACCCAACTTATCACTAAACCATTGGTTTGCTTCCTGGCTTACTACTATTCCTTTGCAATGATCACTCCATACCTCTACCGTCAGCATTTCATTTGTTTGCGGCTCAAATGGAATAAGGATAGCATCGTCATCCGGCTTATATGTTACTGATAAACCCTCCTCTTGTATTGCCACATCAAACAAAGCCATCGAAGCTACTTCGCGTTGGCTAAGAAAAGTATTTTGTTCATCAATCAGCATCCACCGCCGGTCATACTGCAATCCACGGTCAGTAACGGCTGCAGAGGAAACAGCAATGCCGCCTAAAGACTTGATAGGATAAATAAATAGTTCACTAACGGTAAGCATGATGTAAAATAATAAAACAAATCCTACTCTATAACAGTAATTTGTCTAAGGAGCTTAGGGTTAAAGCCGTAAGTGCCTGCTTGCAGCTTGAGGTCTCTTTCTTGTTCCTTGTAGCTTCTTTCTTGTTTCTTGCAGCTTGTCTCTTGTCCCTTAACTCCTTAGCGTCTTCCCGTCTTAGCGGTAAACAGAAAGGCAGTCATTCTTCCCGTCACCATCTCCCAATTCTCCTTACCCATCGTCTCCTCACTTACAATCAGGTGATGATACAGGCTTTGCCTCACCCTAAGATTACTATCCAGCACCACTATTTCATAATTGGTCAGCTCAAACCTGCGCGTATAATCAATCAGCTTCTTATAGCTGATCAGTTCATCCTTCGGGTCTATAAAAATAAGAGTAGGAATATTCAATGTTTCATACCGCGCCTCAATAAGCTTCCTTTCATTCCTGAACAATACCTCAAAAGCAGTAAACGGCAGGAAATTATTTGCCCTGTATGGACTCGGTGTAAAGCTGGGCAGCATTATTCTTTTATGGATATAAGAGAAAACTTTCAACGTATAGCTTCTGTTTCTTACCGCTGTTGCTGGTGCAATAAGTATTTGTTTGTCAAATATATTATCTTCCTTCAAAGACAATATTAGTGCTTGTCCCAGCAATGCTCCAAGCGAATACCCAACAAAGAAAAGTGGTACTCCACTCTTTATAACTGCTTCCTTTGCAATACTATAGGCATGCAGCATTTCTTCTTCCCATAGCGTTGAAGTGATGTGTTTGATATGTATCGAATCTTCATGATGCCCTGAGAGCTTTACAAGATATACATCCGAGCCTTGTTCATTGAGCCATTGTGTGATGGCAAGCATGCCTGTGGGTTTCATGTTGAGTCCGTGCACAACCAGTGTTATTGCTTTTTGGGATAGTGGAGTTGGATGATATTCGGGGTTAGCCTGCAACTTCTAAAGGTGTATTAGGTAGTTTACTTATTTGCAGTAATTACTTTAGCCTCTTCGGGGTTGAAACGAGCCCAAAAATTATACTCGCGGTACTGGCATGTTTTATAATGTTCTCTTGCTTTGTTGTTATATTCTTGTTTTAGTTTGTTCCATTGTTCGGCTGGAATTGGCTGTATTTCGCTGGTTTGATTATTAAATTCTATTCCTGTAGTGGCTTGCACCTGTAGTTTAAACAAACTTCCAGGAATGTCTAGATCACCCGGAATATTCCAAAGATAGGCTGTGGACGTGCTATCCTGATTAGTTATCGCTAAAATTCTAGTTCCTTCCGGATTGAAATAGGCCTTATTTACTTCTTTCTCATATTTGATTGGGGAACCAATCTGTTTACCTGTGCCAGTCTCCCACAGACGAACCGTTTTATCATTACCGGTTGTTAAATTCATCTTTCCATCAGGACTAAATACAGCACTGCTAATATCGCCTTCATGTTTAATTGCAGGGCCAACTTGCTTACCTGTACTTACTTGCCAAAGCCGTGCTATACCATCTTTGCCAATGGTTAAAATGAATTTTCCATCGTTGCTGAAAACTGCACTTTGTATAGGTACATAAAACCGTGCTTTGATACTATATTGTTTTCCATTACGCTTTTCAAGTAAAGTGGTGCTGTCACCACGGTTAAATACTCTAAGGATGTCCTTCCCACCGGAACTAAATAGTATATAATCAGAAGGAGTCGTTAAATTATAGCCATACTCCATACCGTACCTATATTGTTTTTTATTGTCAGAGTTATAAAAACGAGCAGCCGTCTCAATATCCCATTTAGCAAATTCCATTCTCCTTCCAGTGCGTGCATCCCATAAGTTTATATAATACGTTTTTGTAGGAGGCAGCCGTGTCGGCTTATCAGGTAAGGGAGTTGTATAGCTGGTAACTACCAGGATCTGCGTTTCATCAAAGTTGAAAATGGCATTTTCTATAATATTTGTATCCTTCATGTCCTTGCCAATTTGTTTCCCAGTGTTTGCATCCCAGAGGCGTATAGTATTATCCTCCGAACTCGCAGTAAGAATCTCTTTTCCATCAGAGCTGAAGAGTATACTAATTACAGAATTTTCATGTTGTAAATCGTTATCAATCACCTTTCCCGATTTTACATCCAAAATTTGGATAGTGCCTCGGGGACTTATCGTTAAAAGTTGTTGTCCGTTAGGGCTAAAAATAGCTTCTTTAACATTTGTATAGTGAGCAGTAGAGTCTGTTATGCTTACTTTGTTGATATCCCAAATACGAATGGTACCGTCTTCAGTAGCTGTCAAAAACTGTAGGGCATTAGGATTAAATGCAACGCTATGCAGGCTTGTTTCAAACTTTATAGCAGGACCAAGTTGTTTTCCGGTGACTACATCCCAAAGAGTAACATTATTCCAATTTGATGTTAAAACGTACTTCCCATCAGGGCTAAAAATAGCATCTTTTATATAATCGTTGCTTTTCATAACGATACCCGTTGGCAATCTTGTGTCATAATACCATATTCTTTCAGTACTATCCCCATCTCCGGTTAGTATAAGCCCGCCATCTCTGCTGAATGTAGCAGTATAAACATCATGCAGCATAGTTGAATCAATTAACTTGTTTGTTGCTGTCTCCCAAAGACAAGCATTTTCAAAGTGCTCATATGTTGCTAGTATATATTTCCCATCTGGAGTAAAGACAGCACTATTTATAGTGCTATGATCTTTAAAGACCATAGCAGAACCTATCTGTTCTACGGAATCTGTCTTCCAGAGGCGTATAGTATCGCCTGATGCTATCAAAAATTGTTTCCCATCAGGACTAAAGGAAGCAATTGCCATGGAGTTATGATTATTATTTTGCTCTATAGTATGCCCAATTTGTTCTCCTGTAATGCTGTTCCAAACACAAAAGGTATTATTTACCGCTGTTATTATTCTTTTACTATCCGCACTAAAAAAGGCTCGATCAACCACATCAACTATCCTTCCTTTAGTGGTATCCTTATAATGCAAACGGAATTTAGTTAGTTGTCCGGTGTTTGCATCCCAGATACGAGCAGTTGTAAAACCACCTGCAGTTAGTATCCGTTTTCCGTCTGAACTAAAAGTAGCAGCCAATTCATTACCATAACCTCCCCCGCCACTTTCAATAATAATCTTATTATTGGCAAGCTCCTTTCCGGTAACCGCATCCCATAAACGGACTGTATCATGCTCTAAAGCAAGGATCTTTTTTCCATCTGCACTAAAACAGGCGCTACTAAGTTCAGTCGCTGACGAATTGAAATTAGAAAGACTAATGCTGTCCTTATGTATTAAAACCTGGTTCAAATTGACAACCGGTAAATATGGTTCAATATCAATTAATAAATTTTTAGTAAGATATTTATCATTACTTGAAGCAACAGCTTCTGCTGTAAAATATAATGCAGATAACAGATCATTGTCTGCCCTGGCAGCTTGGCTGTTATTCCAGTAATTTCTCGCCAGCAGGTTTTGATTTGCTTCTTTTTGAGAAACTGCTTCCCGTCTTGCCTTCTCTGCTTCCTTCTTTGCTTCTATCGCCTCATCCCGCTGTGCTTTTAAGCCATCAAATACTTTTTTCAATTCAATTGCAGGAGCATTAGTATTTCTATCACACTCGCGGGCGGCAACCTGTGCAGCCTGAAATTCTATAAGTGCTTTATCATAGTTTTTTGTATTTAGGTATTCATACCCGTTCTTCATTGCTTCATCATACTTAGCGCATTTTTGTTCCTGTGCCTGCACATTCAAACAGAGAAAAACAAATAGTATGGTAATACTTATCTGCATGAATCTACTTTTTGTTTTAGTTCCGTGTAAAGTGTTTCTTTTGAATAATCTTTCAAGCTATCCAAACCCGCACGATAACTGGCACATGCAAAATCAGTTTTTCCTAAATCCATATAACTATCCCCAAAGCTTTCCAGTTCTTTTGCTTTGGAAATGGCTTGTTGTTTCTTGTTATTTTCTAAAGCAACCTGCGCTTGATGGCGAGCGGAATCGGCACTTTTTTCATTTAACTTTGCTTTAGCTTCATCTCTATTTGCCTCCTGCTGTTGATGGAATGCCCATCCTGCCAAAACAATCATTATTATCAAGGCTACACTTACCCACCGTATAAATCGCTTTTGCGCCCGCTGGTTTCTTTCCAACAATTGCTGTCTTTCCTGTAACCGCTGGGTTTCCCTTTCCTGCTCTTCTTTCTCTGCAGCTTTCTTCTTTACAACAGCCTCCCGGCTTTGCTGTATCAAAGCCCTTTCTTCCTCTGTAAGCCTTATCTTCTCCAAATAGGGCTCAATAAAATTCAGTTGCCTTTCCGAGAACAACTCTCTTGCATTTGCCTTTAAAGCAGTCTGGCTTTTTATCAATCGCTTAACCTCTAAAAGTGCAATCTCCTCGTCACTTCTTTTTTCGGCAATCCGCATGGCAAGTGAGTCATGGGCTATTTCATAAAGGGCATCCTCTTCGGTATACCGCAATATGCGGCTATTAATAAACGCTTCTACCGTTGCATCAATCAACACAGGATCTAAACCGGGTAACCTGTCGTATAAGCCCTGTTTGCTGATAGGCTCTTTCGTACCTTCCAGCGTTGCAAAAGGGGATAATATATTCCAGATAGTTTCTACCGTAATCTGCGGATATACTGTACTCAGTTTCCGGGAAATGGCCGTCACCTGCTCTTCCAAAAAATTGCGTAATACATCCCCTATATCCCCCATCTTATTCAAAGCTTCTAGAGTAAAGACTGCTTCGGTCTGCCTGGTTTCATCTCCTGTTATTTGGAGATACAGCTTATCTAAAAACACCTGCAGGTAGGGGAGTTGTATGGTAAGTGTTTTTTCTTGGCCCTTTATCTTCTCAAAAATGCCTTCCGCAATCAGATCAGTCTCACCCTCTTTCAATCGCACATTTGAATGTTTATAACTGGTAGCACCCATAATTACCTGTCGCACTTTATCCAGGTTCATAGGCTCTACCCGCAGTTTTTTGCGCAGGAGTTGTGGCACAGCTCTTTCAAACCGGTTTACATGTCCCTGGT
>Ga0115856_100550_pt1 | contig 13922 bp, 12 predicted proteins | sample InSIn4gowninarea_FD_83870 | JGI IMG/M metagenome (GOLD analysis project Ga0115856, IMG submission 83870)
TATAGTTTTTAGTAAAAGTAAAGAAGAACATTTAGAGCATCTTAAGTGGTTCTAAGAACTCTGCAGAAAGAGAAACTACTGATAAATCTGAAGAAATATAGTTTCATGAAGGAAGAACCGGTTTACTTGGGATTTGTAGTTTCTAAAGAAGGCTTGAAGATGGATCCAGAGAAAATCCAAGCAATTTGGAACTGGCCTACTCCCAGAAATATATTTGAGGTAAGAAGCTTCCATGGTCTTGGAATTTTTTACAGAAAGTTTATCAAAAGCTTTAGTCATATTTGTGCACCCATTCTTGAAACAATCAAGGAGATCAACTAGCCATTCAAGCGGACAAAAGCAGTAGACATAAATTTTAATTTGCTGAAGAAGAAAATCATAGAGGAACCAATTTTAGATTTACCTGATTTTGAAATGGTATTTCAAGTTGAAACAGATGCTAGTGGAGTTGCAATTGGCGTAGCTCTAAGTCAGAAGCAAAGATCGATAACATACTTCAATGAGAAATTGAATGATGCAAAGAAGATATATTCTTCTTATGATAAAGAGTTTTATGCTATTGTGTAGGCCTTGAAAAATGGAGACATTATTTGCTGCCAAAAGAATTCATATTATAGTCAGACAATCATGCCTTATAGTTCATCAATAACCAGCTGAAGCTGAATCAGAAACATGCCAAGTGGGTTGAATTTCTGCAAAGCTTTACTTTTGTAATAAATCACAAGAGTGGTAAGTCAAATAAAGTAGCAGATGCATTGAGCAGGGTAAGTTTTATTGTGAAAGAATTCAAAGTGGGTGTTGTAGGTTTTGAGGAAATGATTGAAATGTACAAGGATGATGCAGATTTCAAAGATATCTATACAACATTACAGAATCCAATGAGTCATAACAGAAGTTAGTGGTTGGACAATCTCATTCAAAGAGGCCTATTGTTTAAAAACAAAAAGTTGTGTATTCCTAAATGTTCTATGAGGGAAAAAATAATAAAGGAGAAACATAGTGGAGGATTATCTGGTCACTTTGGACAAGATAAAACCTTTGCTCAGGTGAATGATTTTTATTATTGGCCAAAAATGCAGACTGATGTTAAGAAATTTGTTGAGCGGTGCAGGATATGTCAGCATGCAAAAGGAAGGAGTTAGAATGTAGGATTGTAACAACCATTTCCAATACCAGACTGACTGTGGGATGAAGTTAGCATGGATTTTGTTTTGGGATTACCAAAAACCCAGAGAGGGAATGATTCCATTTATGTTGTAGTAGATAGATTTTCCAAAATGGCACATTTCATTACATGTAGGAAGACTAGTGATGCAACACACATAGCTAATTTATTCTTTTCAAAAATTGTAAGATTACATGGGTTACATGTAAGTATTGTGTCAGATAGAGATACAAAGTTTGTAGGGCATTTCTGGAGAACTCTTTGGAAGAAACTAGGATCTAACCTCAGTTTTAGTTCAGCATACCATCCTCAAACAGATGGAAAGATCAAAGGAGTAAACAAGAGCTTGGGGAATATATTGAGGAGTTTAGTGTATCAAAATCCTAAGTGGTGGGATTTAGCACTAGCTCAAGCTGAGTTTGATTATAATGATACTCCAAACCGAAGTACTGGAATGAGTCCATTTCAGATTGTTTTTGGAATGAATCCAAGAGGGTGTATGACCTCAGGGATTTGGGTAAATAAGAGACCAGAAGTGCAAAAGTTGAAGAGTTTGCAGAACAGATGTAGAGACTACAGGAAGAAGTCAAAGGCAAATTGTAGGAAAGCAATAAAAAATACAAACAGAGGGTAGATCTGAAAAGAAGAGAAAAATAATTCCAAGTGGGAGATTTAGTGATGGTATATATAAGAAAAGAAAGATTTCCTACTAAAACTTACAATAAACTGAAAATGAAAAAGATAGGACCATGTAGAATTAAAAGAAAATTTTCAAGTACTGCTTATGAAATTGAGTTGCCAGAAGGGATTGGAATATCACCCATTTTCGATATTGTAGATTTGTATCCATACAAAGAGGTAGAGATAGAGATACAAGAGGAGACTATAGGAGATGAAGTTCAAATTGTGAACTGGGAAGAACAAATGCCAACGACAACTAAGAAAGAAGTGGAAGTTGTTTTGGAGAAAAGAGTATCCCAAAGAACCAGAGGACATAATTATTTCCAATATATAGTCAAATGGAAGGGACAACAAGTGGAGGATGCTAGTTGCTTGACAACAACAAAATTGTAGAAGTATGGAGTAAGTCCTGAAATTTTGAAGGACGATTCTTTTCTTCCCTGGGAGTCTGATGCAGGAGGATCCAAACTTAGCCAACAATGTGAAAGTTTGTTCACATGTTGTGGCTAAACAAGTTGGATTTCATTGACCTGATTGGTCAAAAATCAGTTTCACTGAGAGGGTTTGATCTCTAAAAAGTAAGTTGTATTTCATTATTGTAGTAAGTTAGAAATTGTCTTATTTTAGGCTCAAAGATGAGTTGTTAGCATAGGTGTGAGATAGAGCTAGAAATTAGAAGATTTACTGTTAGATTTATTAAAAATAGGGATTGATTTGTTAGACGAAGTTAGAGTGATATTCGATTTATAAAAGGAAGGAAAAATGTAATGAAAACAGAGAGAATTGAGGAGTGGAGCGAGAGCAGGAATAATGTGTGGATTGAACTTTGAGACAGAGGTCTTTATTTTGTTATAATCAGGCCCAAGGCTAATAGTCTGTAAGTATTTTATTATGAATGAATAATTTTGTGTGTATGATTGATTATCAGCCTGTGGAAAGCATTGTATGCTATCAGATCCTTTATAGTTGGCAGAGTGTTATTTCCTTTGCTATTCTGTGTTTCATGTTGAAATCATAGTTTTTTGGGTGTCTGAGGCCTTTTCTCTAAATCTCATTGTTTTATCCGCTTAAATCCTGACCATCGGATCACATTTATCAGGTCGATGGAGTTTATTATGTAGTTTCGAGCCCACAAGTGTAAAACCCAGTTTACCGTAAAAAATAAGTGCAAAACATAGTTGGATTTGGAATCCAGACTTGAAACATTTATAGGTGAGGATCTATACCATATCGAGTTCGTAAGACCGATATCGAATTGGCGCTTTGAAGCATAAGGAGCCTAGGAATTGGACACGACGACTTGCGATCAAGCAATTAAATCGTAATCGTTGGATCACAATCAACTACGACTGTTGGATCGCCAAGTGGTCTCACTATAGTGAATGGTTATTGGGCGCATCAAAAGTTGTAAGTGGTTTTAGTGGTCTGGCACCCGATTCCCTTGAAGTGTTACCATGTAACAAAGGTGGAGGGGAATAAAACTGTATATCAGGCAGTTAAACCCCGGTCTATTGTTCCACCCAAAATCTCTGACAACAGTCAGATCTCATCGATCTAGATTGATGGTTCCAAAGCATTGGTGCGTTGAATTTTTGCGTACGATAAGCGCGTCAATATAAAAAGGTAAATATCAATGTTTTGCATTGTTTTTCAATGTATTTCGGAAAGAGGAAAATAGTTGAGTTATAGTTTAAAGGGGATTCGCGGAGTGATTATTGGGTTTTTATGAGTTCTGTTTCCGTGCTGTGTCACATTGCCATAAAATTTTTCAGCAAAGAGTACAATGAGCCCAATACATAATCATCCAACAAAGTTTTACCAATACAAATCAGAAGAAGACTTCCAGAATTACTATACAATAGTGAGAAACCTTCGAGTTTAGACATTTGCAGTCAATTTCCAAACCCTAGCTCAGAACCCATGTCACATTCATCAGGTTATTCTGTGAGTGTCTACGAATTCCCGGTCACTCTCTAAGACACTATGAGTGAGCGAAGATGACTTTTTGGTCACTCTCTGAAGCACTATAAGCGAGCAGCTATAGTAATATTTTCCCAGAACTATCTCAGATCCTTGGCCACACCCTACTATTATTCAAGTGACTGTGGCTTCTCAGTCGCTCTCTGAGGCACTGTGAGCATGCGACTGCAGTTGGATCTGACCTACAACAATGGAGCGAATGAAAAATTGTTATGTCCCTATACTACTAGTGTAGCCCCTTATTTTTATTAGTGCAACCCCCTTATTGTATTGTTGTGCCCATGTAGTCCCCATATTGTTATTATTATGCCCCATAGAAGCCCACTATTGTTATTGTTGAGCCATTATAATATTATTGTTATGTAGGCTCTGATTATATTGTGACCCCTTAGCTTCATATATATAGAAATGAGGTATTGTCATTTGTATCATCCAATAATTGTTCATTTATGTACTGTAGAGGAGGTTTCCCCCTCGAAGAGACTAATTTTGAAGTCGTTGATCTATCTCTTCTTCTATTTTGTGAGTTAGTTGCATAACATTTGGTATCAATTTCAGAGTGTCTCATCAAGTGGAAGAACTTACCCGCTGAGGATTCCACATGGGAGGATGAGAATTTCATACAGAAGCATCCATAACTACTTGAGCGTTGAGGAAAACACCTTTTTGAAGGAGATGGGAATGTTAGGTCCCTATACTATTAGCGTAGCCCCTTATTGTTATTAGGGCAAATCCTTATTGTATTGTTATGTCCATGTAGTCCCCATATTGTTATTATTGTGCCCTATAGAAGCCCACTATTATTATTGTTGTGCCCTTACAATATTATTGTTATGTAGGATCTAATTATATTGTGACCCTTTAGACTCCTATATATAGAAATGATGTATTTTCATTTATATCATCCAAGAAGTGTTCATCTATGTAATGTAAAGGAGGTTTCCCCTTCGAAGAGGCTAATTTTGAAGTCGTTGATCCATCTATTCTTCTATTTTGTGAGCTGGTTACATAACAAAAACAAAAACCCTAAAAACATGTGAGCCTTAGACCTATAATTTTAGATCTTGAATGAGCTTCCTCCGCCAAACCTATGTGAACCAAACAATAGAAGAAGAGAAGAAGATGCTTGATGATGATGTTTAAATGAGTTTGAGGTCTCTTGTATTTATAGGATTCCATGGGGGTCCATTTGATGTTGAGGTTGACCTATCCAATTGTACATGAGTGTGAGGTTGACCTGTCCCAATGCACATGAGTGGGTACATAAATTCAATTTAAACCAACTTCTTCTTGTCCAAATGAGGTGATCTTTAGGTTGATTTTGGTCCTCTTGAAAAGAGGATTTCAATGCAATCATCATATTCTTCATATGAGATGTACAAGGTGAAATTTGACCCTAGTTGTATAAATTAACATTAAAATGTGGATTTATTACAAAAATAAGAAGCCCATATGCAACTCTAATAGTATTGGTTTGAAAGAAGGATGGATCTTTTACACTATATATAGAATATCAAGGATTAAACAAAATAAATACAAAAAACAAATTTTCAATTCCATTCATATATGAACTATTAGACAAAATCTATGTAGAAAACTAGTTATCAAAGTTAGATATGAGGTCAAGTTATTACAAGATACAATTAAGGCTAGAAGATGTTGAGAATATTTCTTTTCGAACTCAAGGACATGATGAATTCAAGGTGATGCCATTAAAATTAACAAATGGCCCAACTACATTCCAAGTAACTATGAATGAACTTTTTCATCCATACTTATGGAAGTTTTTATTCATTTTCTTTGATGATATCCTTATATGCAAAAAAAACCTGAAAGGAACACCTTATGTATTAGGAGGATGTACTTTCCTTACTAGAAAAAAATCAGGTTCTATGAAAAAATATCAAAGAGTGCTTTTGGTGAAAAGGAAGCTAAATACTTCGGCCATATCATATCCAAGGAAGGAGTCAAGGTAGACCCAAAAAAATGAAGGCAATCAAAGAATGGAAAAAACCCCAAAATATATTAAAACTAAGAGGATTTATGGGATTGATAGGATATTATAGAATATTTATGAGAAACTACGTGCATTTGTCTGCACCCCTATCAAACTTGTTAAAGAAAAATTCATTTTAATAGGATGAAAAGGAAAAATATTGTTTTGATACATTAAAATAAGTAATGTAACCTTCTCCTATATTAGCAAGCCCATATTTTTCCATGCCTTTTGTGGTAGAATGTGATACTTCAGGGTTTAAAATTGGAGTAGTATTAATGTAGGACAACCACCCAATAGCTTTTGAAAGCCAAAATATCAACAAAAGGGAAATCATGAAGTCTAATTATGATAAAGAAATTCTTTCCATGATATATGCATTGATTAAATGGCGTCAATACCTCTTGGGAAGAAAATTCTCAATTCGTATAGATCTGAAAAATCTTCAATTCTTGTTACAACAAAAGACATTATCTATAAAACAAAATAAATGGATGGAGAAAATGTCCACATTTTACATGGAAACACTAAATAAAAGGGGGAAGGATAATGTAGTCGTTGTTGCACTTTCACGAAGAGATGAAGTCATAACATCATGCACAACATTAGTAGTAGTTCCTGACTAGTTAAATGGCATTTAAATTGAATATGTCAAAGATTCAAAATCTTGTGATATAATAAAAAATTTGGATCAAAATCTAAAATTCAAATGGAAAAATGATATATCATGGTATAAACATAGAAACTACCTAATTCCATCCTCTAAATTTAAATGAAGGTTTTAGAAGAAACACAATTTGTTAGCAGCAAGACAGGTTGGATTCTTCAAAACATAATATAATGCTCGTCAATAATTCTACTGGAAGGATATAAGTAAAGGGATTCAAAAATTTGTTTATGAATGTGATATCTATCAAAGAAATAAAAATAAGAATGTTCTGACCCTATGATTACTTCATCCTTTACATATTCCAAATCAAAAGTGGGACGAAATCTTGATGATTTCATCGACGTGTTGAATATGTATGTCAGAAAAGAAAAAATATTCATTGTATTGGATAGACTAACCATGGCAGTTAAAAAGACATATTCAAGAAAACAAATTGGAGAAGTATTATGCAAAAATATCTATAAATTACATGGCCTCACCAAGGTCATTGTCAGAGCTAGAGACGTAAAATTTAAAGGGAAATTTTGGAAACCTTGTTGTAATTAGGCTAGAAAATCCCTTAACAAGATTTCAAATTATCATCAGCAAAGGGGAAGTCATGCATACATACTTAAGAAATGTTTAGATACATGTCTCCATTTTTTTGTAATATATATGAAAAATTCCTGGTCTGATTGGTTACACCTAGTCGAATGGTGGTATAAGTCCCCCTTCCATACATTATCTAAAATGACTCATTTTCAAGATTTATATAATGATGAACCTCCCAAATAGAAGGAATTCACATTGAGTGAATTTTAGGATCAAGTAGTGAAGAATCAATTGGAAGAAAATAAAAACTCATAAAATATTGAAGGAAAATTTAACAACAACTAGTAATTGAATGAAACAATAAGAAGATCAACACTGTTTAGAGAGAGAATTCAAATAGGGTGATAGGATATTTGTAAGACTTCAACCTGATAAAAAATTATTTATGAAGCAATAAGGAAAGAACAAGTTAGCTTCAAAATTCTATGGATCTTTTCAAATAATAAAAAAACCCAGTAAAGTGGCTTATGGGTTGAAATTACTGGATAACCATCAATGAATAATGTCTGCCAATATAGTTACTGATCAAACAGGGAGTATTACCTCAAAACGGGTACTCTAGCCCAAAAAAATCATGAAAAAAGAACCCAAAAACGAAAATTGAGTATGCCAAAATGATGTCTTTTTAGGGTAAATTTTCAACATTTTTTTTAAATGGAAGTAAAAACCAATATTTTTTTTTTCAAAATGGTTGAAAAAAAACACCCTAAAAAAATAAGTGTTGATGTTGGAAAAAAAAAAAAAAAAACTTGTTTACAATTTTGACACTTTTTAGTAATGGAATTAAAGATAAAATATTAGGACGTTAAAAAACTATAAAATTCCAACAATTCTCGGATGTGATGTTAAATATAAAATGTCATATCTCAAATCCCAATAATTCTAACAATTTCCATCCATGTTGTTAAAGATAAAATATCTTGAACCTTAAAAATTGTAAAATTGTAATTGTTTTCAACAATAGCATTAAAGATAAAATATCATAACTCAGAAAAACCTTAAGATTTTGACAAAATTTCAACCATGGAATTAGAAAACTTAAGTTTTTAACATATTTCAACCATGAAATTATAGAAAAATTATATGACTAAAACAATTTTTAAAAATGAACAAGTACATGAAAGATTCATTATTCCAAGAATAATTTTTATTTTAAAAGCTAAAATTATAGCTCTTTTCAAATTTTAGTCTAAGTCAACTTATCCTATTGCAACAAAAACCAAAAAATCAACCATCAAAAAGGAAGTGTCCCTTTTAATGAGGCATTGAATTTTCAACATTTTTAAAACTATCTTATACTAGATGATAACAATAAATAATATCATGGCAATATCACTGTATAATTTAAAAAATCAACATTAATATCCAATATTTCTTTACTTTTAATCAAAATATCAACTTTGGTAGATTGAATATCACATACATTTTATTTTGTAATTCATTATTGCATTCACTGGGGATTCACTTAGTGAACCTTTGACATATCACGTGTGTTTCTGGCATATTATACAATACCCTTAATTTGACTACATATTGGAAAATCCCTCAAAAAAATCACATAATTTAACCCCCTACCAATATGAACCCAATACCACTTCCCAATTCAAAAAACTCCTAATTTCACTAGATTTTATATGTATCTATTTTTCATTAACATTTTTTATACCCCTTTATATTTTCTCATTAGCTTTAAGCTCCATTTTTTTTTTATATTTTCCAATATGAAAACCCTTTACCCCCTATATATCCCCCAATATATTATGTCATTTTTTATTCAATATATATCCCTAATATTAACCCACATGGTATGATATTTCTCCTCCAGCGAAGCCCCCTTGATTGCATTGTGTATATTCTAAAGAGATGAATTTTTCATAATTAAAACATATAATCCAACAAACATAGAAATGACCCATAACTTCATGTAAGATCATATGGAAGTCAAAATATTTATTTCAACTTACCATGAAAACATGCCTAAAGATATGAATTCTTTTTAATTAAAACATATAATCCAACAAACATAGAAATGACTCATAACTTCATGTAAGATCCGATGGAAGTCAAAATATTTATTTCAAGTTACCATGCAAACATCTCTAAAGATATGAATTATTCATAATTAAAACATATAATCCAACACACATGAAATGACTCATAAATTCATGTAAGATCATATGGAAATCAAAATATTTATTTCAAGTTACCATGCAAACATCTCTAAAGAGACGAATTCTTCATAATTAAAACATATAATCATACAAACATAGAAATGAATCATAACTTCATGTAAGATAATATGGAAGTCAAAATATTTATTTCAAGTTACCATGCAAATATCATTTACTTAAAATGTCTTAGACATTTATTCAAAATCATCCATAGGTTCTGGAACACCATCAGAATCTACATCTTCAGATGAATGACTGGATGTAGATGAAGATGACCCATATTCTTCTATTTCATCAACTAGAGCCCCATCTGAGTCAATACACATCCCCACTATTTCAGGTTTCAAAACTCTTCTAGATCTATGACTAGGTTCAACATACTCCCATCTCAATTGTTTCTTTTGGTAGAAACCTCTTGAAAATCTCTATGGTCTTGAAGCGAAGAGTTCCTCTCTTTGTTAAATTGAAGTCATAGACAAGTATGTCAAAATCCTCCAATGTTATGAGGTCTATGCTACAACAAATTATATTTTTACCCTTTCTTTTTCTCTTTTTGCACTTTGTTTATCAGCTACCATCTCTAGCTTGTACACACCATTGAATGGGTGGGTATTTGTGGTATAGCAATGTACTTCAACAAATGTAATATCTTCATGTTCTTTAATGACCTTTATAACCTTGGAAACCCATCATGGATAGCCAAGTGGATCTCCATCTACTAATACTTCTATCATGCAACCCTCCTGTTGACGGTATTGGACCTGCCAACATGTCAAGGGGATCTCCTTGGTAAGAAGTCCCAATTAGACCTCAGACCGTTTGGTGTAGGAGTCCCAACAGTGGGTCGTAAGGTAATGCCTTGAATGTGATGTCGCACAGAGGCAAGTAAGATAACTCTATCAACATCAAGGGTGTGACTGATGCAGTGAGTCAAGGAAGATGTAAGAGAGGTTCTAACACTTCGAAGGGAGAAGGAGGTGAAGGTGAGTTCTAGGTTGAAAGGGATCAGTCCCAACATGGCTAGGAACATACAACACAAAATGACATGCACAGCTTCCAGCAGAGCAGTCCACTTGGATGTGGAAGTCACATCATACAAGGTAAGATAACACGTACAACACTCATGGATCAGTCATAGATGAGTGCGATGGTTGTTACAAGAACGTTCATGTGAAAGGTCTGTCTGATGTCCGGTAGAGCATTCGTCACGAACGGTGACAACACTAAAAACATATGCAACACATTAGCAACAAGATCTGTATAATTGCATGTGAATCAGTTCATACACAAGTACGTAAGTTAGCTCTTATTATATAAAGAAGTGTAAGTCACGATCATATAATAAATCCATGTAAACCTACTTCCCCCAATAGTGGAATGTTACAACCACATCCACTTGCTCCTCCAAAGAGATGTACTAGCTCCGTGCAATTGTGAAGCCAGGGCACATTACAATACTGTCAAAGCCTTCTTCAAAATAGTCTTAGTAGAATCTTGGTTGAAAAAAAGCCTCTACAATGAGTTATGAGGGACTATTTATAGAAAAGGGTGGGGTGACCCTTGACATTCCCTTTGTGACAGTTCAACTACCCTCATGGCTCTTCACCTACTCTATGACTGCTACATCCAACCATTGACACTTGACATACAATTGATATGACTCAACATTACAATGCACATGTACTCCTGTGAGACAACATGGCTTGAGCAAGCCTTGCAAGACATCACTAACACTCGGTCCGTCGAGATGAGACCAACTCTTTGATATGCTTGTGATGGTGAAGGTGGTGAGATGATGCCAAGCTTGGTCATCAATGATGGTGTGTATGCACCTCATGGTGAAATCTTGCTGAAGAAAAGTCTTGCCTCCATTGCAACCAGTGCATTGATTCAGTCCCTTCATCCAACTTGTCTGTTAACATGTGCATGGTCTTCTTGGGTGTGACTAAACTAGCAAAACATTGGAGCATAGTGTCCATTTTGATCTTCAAGTGTATGCTAGTGGTCATGCACATCAACTTTCTGAAGTACACGTTCAACAATAGTTGGACTTGCTTCTTGTCTTTGCCTTGGTGAGTGTGTTAAATGGGTTGGATTGCATGCGTGCACACAATGACATGCATGTTGTTGAATCCATTACATGTGATAACCAACACTACTCACCATGTTTTCTTTGTGTTAGCTACTGGGATGGATCTTTAATTTGTATGGGCATAGTTTCATCTGTGGGTGCATGATGCGCCCACTGCTATTCCTAATCTTGTTGTAACTCATTTGTATATTTGTGCAACTTCATGTTCTTGCTTGAGTTTCTGATTCAACACATGCAACTCCTTCTTTGTTCCATTCTATATATTCGCATGATCTTCATGTCACGCCGTAACCTCATAGCTAGAGTCTCCAAAGTTTCTTTCATCATCAATGGATCTACTTTAGCTTGTAGCCTTGTTCCACCTCCATGTTGTCAACAACCCTCCACTTGCAATCATTGCATTTGGTATGATGTCTTCAGCTGCTGTTCATGATACTGCTTACTATGATGTTGTTGTTGTCATATCTTGATGTCCTTGTCTATGAAAAACTTGATGTTTTCGTGGGTAGGCAATTCCATAGACACTTTATTGACTGCATCCCTAGTGTGCTCTGAATAGTGTCTTCGTCTTTTCTCTCCTGGAAACCTTTGTACCTATATTGTTGAGAGGTAGATGAACACATGTGATACCTGGAGAGATGGCAACACTCATGGAAAGCAATCTGTTAGTCGAAAACCAAAATTAACATGAGAACTAACTTGCAACATACCTGGGTGAATGATCATGAAGGTTGCACAATTTCGACTGGGATGTTGAGAGATCGACTGCCAAGACTTCACAAGGCATAGTATGGGCTACTGGGAGACTAAATGAATGTTGGAACTGTGTAATGCACAATCTAGTTTGGCTACTAACTGTTGGGATTGTGCAAAGCACAATTCTAGCTAGGAAGGTCTACTTGCCTAGAGACAGATTTTCACAATTTCTTGGGCCAAGCAGCCACTATCCTCCAAAAATGCACAAAACAATCCTCGAGGCCGGTGCTGGGTGGAAATGCACAAATCTAGAGAGGAAGGTTGTTATGAAACTAGCTCACAAAAAGATAGAAAAGAGAGATAAACACCTTAGAATTCAGCCTCTTCGAGGGGGCAACCTCCTTTACATTACATAGATGAAAAATTCTTGGATGATACAAATGACAAGACCTCCTTTCTATATATAGGAGTCTAAGGGGTCATAATATAATCAGAGCTGACATAACAATAATAATGTAAGGGCACAATAATAACAATAGTGGGCTTCTATGGGGCACAATAATAACAATATGGTGACTACATGGGCACAACAATATAATAAGGTGGTTTTACTAATAACAATAAGGGGTTACACTAGTAGTATAGGGACCTAACATGCCCCTCTCCTTCAAAAAGTGTTGTCCTCAATGCCTGAGTAGTTATTGATGCTTCTGTATAAAATTCTTGTCCTCCCATGTGGAATCTTCAATGGGCAAGTTCTTCCACTTGATGATATGTTCTGAAATTGATCGATTTCATAGTTGTCGGGTTCTTGTTTCTATGATTGCTCTAGGATCCAATATGATTTTTCCTTCCTCGTCAAGTTCTGGAAATATTCTTTGAACTGGGATCTTCTGCAACTTTTGAATGAGTGGCCACAATTCTTCGTCCTTCTTCTATTCATCCATTTCTTTGTTTATCCAATCTGGCTGGATAATAGAAATAGCACAAAACAATGCTTCCACATCCTCATCCTTTCTTGAGAGTGCATCTGCAACAACATTTTGCTTCCCTTTTTTGTAGATGATTTCAAAGTCATAACTCGACATATTTGTGACCCATTTTTTCTGTTCTTCTAAAGATAATCTTTGTTCTAAAAATTATTTAAGACTATCATGATCCATTTTTACCTTGAAGTGTCTTCCCATTAGGTAAGGTCGCCATTTCTTAAGTGCATGTAATATTACCAATATTTCCTTCTCATAAATAGCTTTCTTGAGATGTAGCCGTAAAAATACCCAATCGCCTACATCAAAACTTCTTTCATTGTGATGTTTATTTACCTATTGTTTCATTCGATTCTTCACCAAAGTGGTGTTATCCTTTAAAATTTGGAGAACTTGTTGTTGATGCTCAATGTGATCTTTCACTGCTTGAATCTTTTTCTTCTTGATATGTACTTCTATCTTAATAGTTTGAGGAGTCATAATTTCTTCCAATGCATTACAAGATATGGTTGGATTCATTTCTTGATGCTCAATGGGATCTTTCACTTCTTGAACATTTTTCTTCTTGATATGTCCTTCTATCTCGCTAGTTTGAGGAGTGTTAATTCCGACCAATGCATTACAAGGTATGGTCGGATTCATTTCTTCTTTCTCGATGATTGGTTTCTAGTGTATGTCCCCTTCTTTAGATGTTTCTTGATCCTTTTCTTCCTCCTCTTCATAATCCATGTAAAATAATTTCTTCTTAGCACACTTATGACCTTTAGTGTATTTGTTATCACAATTGTAACAAAGCCCTTTTTCTCTTTTTTCTTCCAATTTTTGTCGTGTAAACCTTGTAGGTTGTGGAAGGCTAGGAGAAACAACACTTCCATCTTTATAGTTGTAAGGAGT
>Ga0115856_100552_pt1 | contig 13907 bp, 10 predicted proteins | sample InSIn4gowninarea_FD_83870 | JGI IMG/M metagenome (GOLD analysis project Ga0115856, IMG submission 83870)
CGACCATAAGGGTTTTAACGCTCACTCATCATATGGGTGAGGGATTTCTCGCTCTATTTTCCTAAAATAGAGGGACGGAGTCACTCACTATTCATATGGTGAGGGATTTCTCGCTCGACTGTTAAGGCCGCCATCGCCGCCATCGCCGCCATCAGAGGATGCGTTAGCATGCTCGACTGGCCGCCATCACCTTTAGGTGCTCGACTGATAAGGACCTTTAGGTGCTCGACCATAAGGGTTTTAACGCTCACTCATCATATGGGTGAGGGATTTCTCGCTCTATTTTCCTAAAATAGAGGGACGGAGTCACTCACTATTCATATGGTGAGGGATTTCTCGCTCGACCATAAGGGTTTTAACGCTCACTCATCATATGGGTGAGGGCCCTTACTTCTTCATAGGGGCGGAGCCACTCACTATTCCGATGGTGAGGGGTCACTCACTATTCATATGGTGAGGGATTTCTCGCTCGACCATAAGGGCCCTATATTCTTTAGGGGCGGAGCCACTCACTATTCCGATGGTGAGGGGTCACTCACTATTCATATGGTGAGGGATTTCTCGCTCGACTGTTAAGGCCGCCATCGCCGCCATCGCCGCCATCGCCGCCATCAGAGGATGCGTTAGCATGCTCGACTGTTAAGGCCGCCATCACCTTTAGGTGCTCGACTGATAAGGCCGCCATCGAGAGGATGCGTAAGCAGGCTCGACTGTTAAGGATGCGCAAGCAGGCTCGACCATAAGCCCCCCACCCAATAAGTAAACCCTAACCTTTAGGTGCTCGACCATAAGGACCTTTAGGTGCTCGACCACCGCCTTTTAGTTACTTATTTGAGACCCAATAAGTAAATTGAATGCGTTAGCATGCTCGACTGTTAAGGCCGCCATCACCTTTAGGTGCTCGACTGATAAGGCCGCCATCGAGAGGAGAGGAGAGGAAATAAGGAAGGTCCGGAGGGTCTTGCGCTTCCGAGTGCAAGGACCGCTACGAGTTGATAAGGTCAATCCTTTGACAATGCATATATTATATATGTCATTATGCATTTTTTCCCTTTTCGACCGAGCCAATAAGAGAAGTGGCTGCTGGTGATTCTTCGCTGCCAATAAAGAAGAGAAGTGGGCCAGTAATTCAGTGGCTGCTGGTAAGGATGCGCAAGCAGGCTCGACCATAAGCCCACCACCCAATAAGCATCAAGGAAGGATCTACCTGTCTGTCTTAGTGCCATAACACGCTCACTCGCCCCTTACCTACTGCCTACCATAGTCCTGATTACGCTCGTTAGTAATGAACCTGGTTGGCTGGCTTTGGGAGAGCAAGGAAGATGGAAAGATATAACGGGAAACCTATGAACCCTTATTATATACGTAATTACGTATAATAAAGTCACTAGAGAGATAAGACAAAAAATGTTGCTATTATATATGTCATTATGCATTCATTCTTTATATATTGAATTGCGCTTTCAGACCAATCAACAAATTAACCTCTCTCTTTATCCTACTAATCTAGCCCAGGCACAGCTATATCTCGGCACACAAGTACTACACCGGGTTCCGCAGTCCTATACCCTTTAGTGATCCACACAGAAAAACCCACTCAATTTGACTACAAACTGGCACAAATCCCCTAACCAGCGGCACCCTAAGATCCCCCATCAATGCTTTCTTCCAGCACAGAGAATTCCAAAACACATTCCCCATAAAATCCACCGTCACTACTTCTGGACTCCTCGGGTTATCAGAAAGTCTCAGCTTATTCCATTCTTTAGTCCTCAGTAGCTGGGTCTCGGCCTTATCCCCTTTTGATGCCCCATCTCTATCCCTGTAGTCGGATAGCATGGTATGTCCTCTACCTCCAATGATACCTCCAACGGACGGGAGATTACCCCTATACTGGTTGAAATGGTAACGCCTTTCTTGTCAGATGTGGCTACATATTGGGCCATGAGGTGGGTATGATGGGGACGTGTGAGAAGGATCAGCATACGTTTCATTTCTACCTACCTCCTCCGCTGATCTACTTCTAATACTAATGGTCTGGTGTGGTCTTATAGGATTACAAAGCATGGGCTAAGATACCCAAATGTCCATGCGGCGTCAATCTTTTATATCCTCCGCGGCTATACGATGAGCCTGAGGTCATCTCTCCCGATGCCAGCTCAGAAGAAGGTTTTTGGAGAGCACGCACATATTCTCTTAGGCTATCATGCAGTACCTTTTATGCCTCACTTACGGGCTAGCACGTAATCGCATAGTGGTGGGTTGGCTTCCACCATCTATCCCCTGTGTGATTGCTTGTTAGCTTATTACCGGGTAGTGGGGCTTGTTTGCAGCTGCTGGTAGAAAGACACGCCCCTGTGGGAATATATATTGCGAAAACGGAATGCCGTGATGGTTACGCAATGACTGGTTCGACTCCAGTGTGTTCCCGTCCCCCAGGTGAGTGTGTGTGCGTATACCGGTGTATCTCCCGTATCCCCAATAGTTCTCCCATGCAGGAGTAGGTAGGGATGATTATGCAGGAGTAGGAATGCGTAGTTAGACCACGCATGAATGAAAAGTGCACCACATTGACAAGTCCTGCCCCTACCGAACAGAAGAAGACAGGGGCACGCTTCCTCTCCCGTTGGTCGAGCCATGCTTACGCTTCCTTTCCTTTCAACCCCGAATCTGCCTCTTTCCTCTCCTTATCAGTCGAGCCCCCTGTCGGGTCCTTGCACTAGGAAGCGCAAGCCCCTCCGGGACCTTGACAATCCTGCAGGTCATTTATGTGCTCTCAAGGCTCGACCAATCCTAGAGACCTAGACCTGTTAGCCCCTTATACTACTTTCATCATCCATGCTTTGTAGCTACTGCACTAGACTTATCTTCTCGGGACAGACAGGATGGATTCACTCAGCCAGCTTACAGACAGTATCACATACACCACACCATCACTATGTATCCACCTGAATACCTAGACCCGCTTCTATCTATAGACTGAATGAATGCTTAGGAGGGACAGCTATAGACCGGGAATCAGATTCAACTTCCGACTAGAACTTTCTTGAATGAACTGTTTCGCTTCGCACCTCTTGCTTTAACTAGGAATTGGGGCGGTATACAGCACTAGGATATTGACTATGAAATGAATGATTCTTGGTACCCTGTATAAACCCTTCTAGGTATCACATATTACCTCCTTGTTCGGCCGAACCTTGATATGATTCATCCATTAGAACCCACTGCAAGAAATAGGCCTTACTTGCTCTTTCATTTCATGCATGCTACCTATCACCTGAAGACCTAGACACATGTTCTACCTATATCACTTACTTAATGAATTGCTTAGGAGGCACTGCTTAGAACTTCTCTTATAAGGACCACCGGATCAACCAACCCTTACCCTTGACTTGATTACTGCCTTACCGAACTTAGTAGAGTGCTGCCTGCCCTTACCAACCAATTCATTCAGCCAGGAATGCTCAGTTAGTGGGTAGACACTATTGCTATTGTTGGGCGGAGGAGACAGGCGCTTTACCCGGCCAGATACTTTTTCTTAATTAAGGACAGCATTGCTACGATGCGCAAGCAGGCTCGACCATGAGCCCCCCCACCCAATAAGTAAATTGAACCGGCAGGATGCGTAAGCATGCTCGACTGTTAAGGCCGCCATCGGCTCGACTGCTAAGGCCGCCATCGTTTTAACGCTCACTCATCATATGGGTGAGGGCCGGAGCACAAGCAAACAAGAGAAGAATGGCGGTTTCCTTCCCCCTACCGGGTCCTTCCTCGCACATTACTTCACCCTCCGAGATTGGCCATTTGACCGTATTTCTCATATTCGAGAAACATTTCGAGTCTTTGGCAGAAGGCAGATGGCTCATATAATGATATATGATTGAGTGGTTGCACAAGATTGATTCAGATTCTCTCAGATCGATTCGTTTGCAGGAGCGAGATGCCTCATACATATTATATATGAGCATCCACTTCGTTTTGATTCGTTTGACCATTTGTCGTTCCCGACACCGACTTTATTACCATAAAATAAAGAGTGCTTAGTGCTTGGTCCCAGATAGCAGCTCCTGATGAACTGCCCGGCTAGGCACGATCGCAGACAGACACAAATGGGGCGCTTGAGGAAGCCGCTTGCCTTAGTGAGCTCGAAAAAGAGGAAGGGGAGGACGCTTTTGCACAAGAACAAAGGTTGAGTCATAGGGGATTGCTTGAGGAAGGCCCACATACCATTCCGAAAGAATGGAGTAGAGGCACCCCAACTTAGTGAAACGAGAATTGATAATGCCTTGGGCACCTGGGAAAATGGCGAATCGGGACGGGGAAGCATCCTCCCTTTAAGAGCTAGCACGGGCGTCAAGGTATCCCGCTTTTTTACATACACGAATGGGGCCAATCAGGAAGAGGCCCGCAGGAGACTGACTTTGGAGGGCAGTACGATAACCTCGTAGACAAATCCTACCTCTTGGCTGATCCTTCTGAGTCTCTGTTCATTTCTCCAGTACCAGAATCAGATCTCCTCAGAGCACTATTCACCAGCCTTCCTTCGCCCGGGAATGGTGACAGTTGCTGCCTGCCTTGCGAAGCTTTGAGTCCTTTCCTCTCTAGATCTGACCTCGCCCAAAGGAAGGTGTAGGTAGCATAGCGAGATGCTTCACGCAATTGCGCGAAAGAATACCTAAGCTCAAGCAGCAGATACTACCACATACAGGAGAAGAAGCTCTAGCTCGAGCTATAGCGCTTATTAGGAATTGTCCAATTCAATTAATTCCAGGGTCAGAGGGAGAGTCACGAAGGGCTATTCTTCGATGGGGTATGATTCCACTTTCACCTTCCCAAAGGGATCAATGGTATACCGAACGAACGGAACTTTATTGCTCAAGTTGAGTTTCGTTAGGGACCGGGTCTACGTAACTTTAGAGGTGGGCTTACTTTCCTTCCCCACCCCCTTAACGACCATAAGCCTTCCCTTTATTGATGCAATGCCCCGGAATTCAATTTCACTTCCAAAGTATGATAAAGCAGACACATCCGCATCAGCATCCGAAGAAACATCCGCAGAAGCATCAGCTGAAGCAGAAGAGGAGAAGTAGGACTTTCTTCCCAGAATCGGCTAAGGAAGAATTCAAGGTCCCGGAGGGGCTTGCGCTTCCTAGTGCAAGGAAGTCCATTACTGAGAGAAGTGGTGATCTCGTCTGACGCTCTAGGCACGTCAAGCGCTAACCTGATGAAGAGTCATGAAAACTGCTAGTTGCCTTACTGGATAAGCTACTGAAGCCGTTTGCGAGTGTTTCGTAGTAAGCAGCTCGGCTCGCTACGGCAATAGGACGTGCTAGGTAGTTTGCTTGTTTCGGTCTCGCTCTTTGAACCGTGCCAATTGATGTGTGGCATTGGCAACTTCAACGTTGGGCGGATGAGGCGTACTTCAAGTAGCATCATCTGTTTGCTCCTCCGTTTTATTGCTGGATAGAAGGAAGCAACTGTAGCCGAGTTTACAGGTTAAGGGGCTAAGCTACCTCCCTATTATGTTAGGTCTTAAGTCCCATTCTTGGACGCATAAGTCCTCTTCTTGGACGTGTAAGTCCTATTCATAGAGTAGAAGTAGCTACGAGCTCATACTTTTTCCTATCTTCCGAAGTTGTTGAAATCGGTTGCGGTGTATCGGTTGTTCAATAGGGCAATAAGGAAGGTGTTACTGTAAGGAAGAGTAGCTCAAAGGGAATACCTGGAAGTAGAGGTTATAGGAAGACAACTCGTTCCAGCTAACCTAGTTGAATGGGGAAGGCCACATAACTGCAATTTAGGTACGCACCCCAGTCTGTGAATACATCTTCTGGCATTATACTTGATAGGTCTAGTCTTCCATTACCGGCGGCGGTAGTAACATAAAGTGTGTAGCTTTTCGTAGCATTGGTTAGGATGTTAAGCGGATCATAAGAGAAGTGAATGCTATAAATAGTACAGGTGCATGCGTGCGAATAATAGTAGAGGTGGAAGGGGTGGTAGGAGGTTTCATCTCTCTTGTTCTATTCCCTCCGGCTGTGAAGCTTTATTTGAGGAATTAGTCGGAGGTGAGTAGTAGGCCCACGATTAGTGGGTGCATTAGTATGTCTGTATGCCTGTGATAGTATAGGCAGGAGTTGATAGCTTGCCTGTTCCATGACCGAAGGTTGAAGTAAAGCGATCGAAGGTTTCAGAAAGAAAGGGAAAAGAGATTCTTCCCCACACCTGATCGATAGTCAAATCGCCCAGTTGATTCCGAAACGGGGGAAGCTTACTCACATAAAGCGAAGGATTTGGTTCTTCTTATTCATATAGACTTTAACACTAGCTCAAGAAACAGGTTAACAAAGAGGCTTTTGAGGAGGATCCCTGCTCTTCGTGCCTCTCACTCAGTCATTCAGGAAGCAGCACCTTGGGCCCGGTTCACCAAGCCCGATCTCGATGTGGAAAGTGCCTGCGAACGCTGAGCCGTCTGTCTCTAGCTGCTGGCTTGCTACGGCTGCTCCGTAGTTTGTGCTTTGCTTGTTTGCTTGGCCTCAGTTCCCAGGGCCTCCGATTGACCAGCAGAAAGAGAAGTGAGAGAGGAGGAGCCTGCCTTGTAAGCTAGGCCCCTTTAAGCTCTTTCTGAATCAAGTTCCTAGTTTGTTTCCCAAGCTCAAGCTGAAAGCAAAGTCGATAGCCCCATCTCTTTTCCAGCAGCTTAGGCCCTTCCTGTATAGAACCAGGTGAACCGTCTCCTTCCTTTCATTGCGTCAAGCGCTTACCTTGCCTCCGGAGGAGTTGCTTCCTACCGGCTTTGGTTTGCAAGGCCTGGTACTATTGAATTCAATTCATATGATCCTATAGCAAGAATCCTAATCAAATGACTATTTGCGAAGAAATCCCTACTTTACTGGTGCCGCTTAGCTGACAGTGAAAGCCGGAGTGCCCTCGCCCTAGCTTGATCACCTATTAGCCTTTCCTAATCGCCTTCCCTTCCCTCCCAACCATCCAATCTCAAAAGTACTATATAAACAGAGATGCGCTTCCTCGAGTCCCATCCCAGGTCTCGTCGGGGTGCGAAAGTGCCATTCCGTTTGCCAAAGGACAAGACCTGAAGGAAGAGGTATTACAGGACCACATTCCTTGATCTTTAACTACGGATCAAACTACGCGGGCAAAGGCAAAGAGACCGCCGAATCGATCTTCGCTATCCGGTGAAAACGGGCCTAACAAGTCGCCTGACTGGGGCCACTAGTCAAAAGTAGTCCTATACGGAAGCATCTCGCCGCTATCCGCCTTAAGCTCTCAAACAGGCCTCACCAGTCTTACTGAGCCATCTAGGCAACACAACAGTAGTACGATACATCAGCTGCCTCTGACCCCGGTTCCACTGAATATGGGATTGCCACGCCTGGGCATGAAAAGCTATCTTTCTTACTGCCACAAAAGCTTCATAGCTACTCAGTTACACTGACTGCAAGAAAGAGAATTGAGTCCGCTGGAGTCGGAGAATCGTCTTCAGTGAAGCGCCCTATCCGCGACATGAGAAAACTCTATGAAAGATACGGTCTTCCTTATAGGGTACTAGTGGAGTCAGGCTAATGACAGTTAGATGAGTCAGGAAGCCTTTAGGCTGATAAAACGCTTTCTCGCAGGCGAAGGAAGCCCAATCTCAGGAGAAGGTGTGAGCTAATCAAGTAGCTTCAGGAAGGGAATTCCAGTCGTAGTCGCAATCAAATAGAAAGTGTTTCACCGATTGAAGCAAGGTGATATGTAATATCTCAATAGAATAAGTTCAGTTCAGTCGAAGTAGGCCACTAAAGTTCTCATCCAGCCACGACACTTCGAATCTAAGGAGAAGTTCTAAGACAGTGGGCAAGAAGCTTAGTCTCAGTTCAAAGAAAAGAAAAAGATCTAATTGTGAGCGAGATATGTAATATCACTGCTAGTTCAGTGTTAAGTGGGAAAGTGCCTTTTTTATAGAGAGGCGGTCAGGGTAGAAGAATTCTAGATATAGTAGGAAGTGTTCAAGTAGTTTCATAGGAAAGCTTAGAAGCGGATCTGTACTTCTAGTTGAGTACCTCAAACCTAATCTAGTAGATAGGGGAGTTCAGAAGTCAAGGGTCCGTAGGAGGAAATAGATCCAGTCAAGATAGGAAGTTAAGTAGGATAGCTTCGCTGACCTATCGCGTGGTAAAGAGAAGAGAGATTGAAGAGTATAGAAAGGAGTTGCTGTTCAGGCCACTGCAATTATGTTATGTCTCGATCGGATATCCAAGAGGTTACTTATACACCAACTGTACTGCTGCTAACTCAGAAGCTTTTGGATCAACAATGGTAACTCGAACTGGCGGAAAGGGAGTATAGCTTTGTTGAGGGTGAACTTACAGCTCCTGGCTCTACTTCATAGAGAGGCATATTTATTGGTTCAAAGTCGAGGTAAACGACTGATTCTTAGTCAACTCGGTTAGCTTCCCTTAGGGTTAGCTAGTGTCAAAGGATATTAATTAGCAAGTGAAGTGCGGTATGAGCCACGAACGATTAAAACAAGTAGTAGTTCAGTAGTTGGTTTCCTGGAGCAATCCCTTTTTTGGCTTTCCATGTTTTTTGGCTGTTGGAATGTGAGGGGTCCGAAGGAGCATATGAAACAAAGAGAAGTTAGGCTTTGGATAAGAGAGCACAGGCTTTCCTTTTGTGGTCTGGTAGAGACCAAAGTCAAAGCAGTAAATAAGGAGTGAAACTGCTTGACCATAGGGAAAGGAGAAAGTTCTTCAGAACATTTCGAGGGGTTGGGAGGCCTTTTGTAACCATCTCAGTTCTCCCAATGGTAGAATTAGGGTTTGTTGGGATCCGGCCTTTGTTTCAGTTTCCATGATCGAGGAGAATGAACAGGCAATTCATTGCAGGGTTCAAGAGGCAGGAAAAGCGTGGAGTTGTTTTGTCTCTGTGATCTATGGGGACAATTGCCAGGGAAAGAGGGAAAGTTTATGGGCTGATTTCATTTCTTGTTCTTCCCTTTTCAGAGGCGGCTGGTGCTAGGTTATTTTCATGCCATCAGAAACCAGAATTCAAGGGTGGGGGGTTCTCGGGAATGGCTGAGTTGGATGGACTCCCTTGATGAGTGCATCAATGAAGCAGAGCTTGATGACTTCAAGTTCGGGGGTCATTTCTTTACATGGTCTAATAGGAGGGAGGAGGCCCCCATTATGAGGAAACTGGATAGGGTATTGGCTAATGCTGATTGGGAAAACCTATTTTCAGGTTCTGAGGCCACCTTTTTCCCTTTATTACAATAATACCCTTTCTATCCCTTTCTAACACTCCCCCTCAAGCTGGAGCATATATATCATATAAGCCCAGCTTGGAACAAATAAACTCTAACCGATTACGACATAAAGACTTTGTAAACACATCAGCAAGTTGGTCTCCAGACTTCACAAATGGCGTAGATATATCTCCGCTCAGTATCTTATCTCGAATGAAATGACAATCAACCTCAATATGTTTAGTCCTTTCATGAAATACCGGATTAGAGGCAATATGTAGAGCAGCCTGATTATCACAAAAGAATTCCATAGGGCCGAAAAACCAATTTCCTGAAGAGTAACCATGTCAGCTCACTAGCAGTATGAGCCATTGCTCTATACTCTGCTTCTGCACTAGATCGCGCTACCACTGTCTCTTTCTTACTCTTCCACGTGACCAAATTACCACCTAAGAACGTACAATACCCTGTAGTAGATCTTCTATCTGAAGGGCCCAATCTGCATCAGTAAAACCTTCCACCCTGAGGTTCCCATTTCGCCTATACAATATACCGAGACCAGGAGCTCTCTTCAGATAACGAACAATACGAGTGACAGCATCCCAATGTGGGACTGACGGAGCCTCCAAGAACTGACTCACTACACTGACTGCATATGAAATATCCGGTCTGGTGATAGTCAGATAATTCAGCTTCCCAACTAGTCGACGATATCTGCTAAGGGTCTTTCGTGTAAGCTTAGGTACAAAAACTATGCCCTTGAGCTGGTTTAGGGGACTTACCGCTCCAAGTCGGGATAGGAAAAGAAAAACAGATACCAATTTCTTAAGCGATGGGTGAATTCACATACCGAATAGTAGTAAGCGGAAAAGGACTAACGAATTAGCAGCCCTCTTGCTCCTTGCTTTCATCAAACCATGCCTCACTTGAGCGTCGAAAAGAAGAGAAGAGTCAAAAGCTCTTCCATTGAGATGCACTTCGCTCAGAGGATGCGTAAGCAGGCTCGACTGATAAGGACCCTTTAGGGGGCTCGACTGATAAGGACCCTTTAGGGGGCTCGACCATAAGCCCCCCCACCCAATAAGTAAATTGAAGAGGAGAGGAACTTGAAGAACCCCCGGGAGAGGGATTCTCCGTACTTTCCAATAGTGAGTACGCTTCGATGAAGTATAGCTTTGATGAAATAAGAGGATGCGTAAGCATGGCTCGACCACCGGGAGAGGATTTCTCCCTGGCACATAGGCGGCTGGGGTTGCCCCGCGTACCTGCACTATAGTTTGCCTGTTCCAATAGGTGCTGTTCCGAAGTAGACTCCCCATGTTCACAACAAATGAGAGAGATCTAAAAGTTCCCCTTCGTTACTACATACCCGAGAAAGAGAGTTCCCCATGCACCATACAAGAGGATGGCTAGACATGTTGATAGAGTGAGTTGCCTAGCTCGTTGAATAACGTGACTATGTGCTTTTTCCAACTATGTGTACGGGACAAGGCTATGTGCAGTTAGTGAATGGCTTCGTGCAGTTAGTGAATGGCTTTCTGTGAACGGCTTGTCTTCAGTGAGTGGCTTCTATGTGAGTTACCCAAGTTATCAACATACGGCCTCGAAACAGCCCCGGCACGGCACGGTACGGTACGGCACACGGTACAGCTCTATGATCGACGGCACTTTGAATCACAACTACCCACCCGCTTCACCAACCTATATTTACTGCCCGTGCACTTAGTAAACTTAGGACTTAGAAATGGATGCCCACACCGTGCGTGCCTTATTGCATGGAGGGAGGGAGCACCTAGGAAAGCCCACTGGATTCATGTTTTGACTTTTGCTACCAACAACCACTTGCTTCATGAATCCTTAGGGGAGTACCACTATTCTCTTTATTGGGCCGAGCGGGCTTAACCCCCAGATACTAGCGGACAGCCTAGGAACGCCAGTTATGCTTACTTGCTTTATTTCAGTTTTACCAACCCCCTCTTCGTTCTATTTACAAACCATACCTCACCCAACTTACTGATGCCCCACCCGCTTACTTCTGGCTTCTGGAATCCTTAGTTGCTAGGCACTTATGTAGACTAAAGGGTAAAGAGCCCGCCCGTCTTACCACTGTAGACTTGTATGTGTACCCGAGCCCTAAAAGCGAGCCCTATCACCGCTGTATCCTTGTCTGCGAGCCAGCCCTATAACACAAACTCACTTTCTTATTGTTAGTATAGAGTGAGCCCTATCATCGCTGTAGCCTCGTACGCCCGTGCGCTTCTACCCTCGAGGAACGACCCCGCCTAGTAAGTGCTTCCCTGATAACGACGACCGCTTAGTGAGTGCCCTTTGTTTGTTGCTTGCTTGAGAAAGACGACCAATACATAGTTGGTTGCTTCCCTCAGAACGAACACCGCCTAGTGAGTGCTTGCCTTACCTAATGAACTTGCTTGAGGACTTACCTTAGATGTATTACTACTAGAGAAATCCCTCACCATATGAATAGTGAGTCCCTACCGGGCCTACCGGGCCTATCGGTCGACAACTAGATAAAGAACTAGAACTAGAGAAAGAACTCTCCTGCCAACCTCATGGAATAAACCTCATGGGGAAGCTGAAGTAATTCATAAAGAGCTCTGTATCATACATTTGACCATGTATAGCAACTCCAAGGTGTAGATTGGTTCATGCTACATAGTGAGTAAACATACTAGTTACTACTGGTTAAGGTTTATGATGTCTAGCTGTTCCTAACTATGTAACACAATGAATATGTGATTAATAGACCCAACTTCGAGACACGGCATGATACAGCGTGACTTTCTGTATTCCACTTACTCTAGCTCTGTAATTTCCTGATTAGGCTAGTAAATAGTCTGTGAACTCTTAGTCTATATAGAAGTGAATAATTCTATATACCCCTGAATTAATAGCTGCATCATATGATACGTAGACGTGGAATGGAATACTATAACACTATTTGACAAGGACTAAGTTATAGTTAGGTATGAGTATTTAATCACAAGAGATTATCTGACCTGTAGTTGAGTCATTAGTAACAGCTCCAAGCTTGCTTCTGTAATAAAATGAATTACTCTTACCGGCAGTGACCTTCCTTAATCAATCAATATATAAGCCCACAATCCCATAAGCCCACAATCCCATAAGCCCACAATCCCATAAGCCATTAAGCCGAGCCATTTGATGAGCCATTAAGCCATCCAGTTGATAAGCAATTAAGCCATTAAGCCAGCGGTACACCAGAATCACCGGATAAGCCACGGGTTCCTTATAAGCCATTCCCGATAAGCATAAGCCATTTCTGATAAGGGATTTGTGGCGATTCCGCTAATGAATCAATTCACTACACACGCCCGCCTAGCTCCCCCATTCTCTGCTGTTCGTTCGGAGTGATAAAGAAAATGGTACACACACACGATCGAGGATATATTGATCACGAACACTACTCCTTGGGTGGTCTTTCGCTCCATGCTGGACCTTTGGTGTACCGCCCGTTCATGGGGAGGTAAGGGTTCCGAAGTGCCCTCGACAATGACTCATAATGACTCGTTTGGGGTCCTTCCGGATAATGACCCAACCCCTCGCTAGATCGGGCATAGCAGGATTCTCGGGATTTTCTATCTCCGGCGTGGACTAGACCTATCATGCCGAAACACAGATCTGTCCGTGATTCACATATCTCCGCAAAACCGATCTATTGTATGTGATATATTCAATCCAAAGGCGAATCGTCACATTCTAATATGTTAGATAAGCACCGCAGGCTCTTGTTCTACGATAGATCGCTTTCCCCGATTTGGGCTTATTCCCCGAAACCGGGAGGAAACGGCAGCGAACAACCATTGGATAAGGAGAAAACCGGCGAATCAAACCTAACGCTTCCCCTAATGTCCTGATGGGGTGGGAGGCTCTATGCCGCTCTGGGCCTTGCCTGTAGCCCGGATGGCTTCCTTTATTTTGTTTCTTCCCTAAGTCAATTCATAAATCAATGCATCACTAACTAAAAGCATCCCTGGCCTGGTACCTCCCTATGGCTATGGTGGGAAACGACCTGCCTAGGTACTAAATCCAAAATGAAAAGTGAGTACGGAGGGCTCTGAGGTAGAAGGGTTAGGGTGTGACTGAGGCTTATTAGGGCAAGCGTCGTAACCCCAACTTTGTGAACAAAAAAAGGTTCTAGTGAACAAAAAAAGGTTATACGGCATGTAAGTCTTCCACGATTATTCCTAATCAGAGTCCTCTAAGTTAGGTTCAAGCGACGATAAAGGGGTGAAACCGCTCACTATTCATATGGTGAGGGCATTTGAGGACGTTTCAAGCTCTAGGTGTAACGAAGCTTGGTAGCAGGCAGGTGGGCGGGCTAGCTGGGCTGGCTGGTCTGGGCTGGCTGGTACGGCTGGATGGGATGTCCGGTCTTGCTGGGATGAATGGGGTATGGTTTTTCTTGCTGGCTGGGATCGATGGCTTGGGATGGCTGGGATGGATGGTGGGCAAAGGAAATAGAAGCTCGAGAAGGTCCCGGAGGGGCTTGCGCTTCCTAGTGCAAGGACCCGACAGGGGGCTCGACTGATAAGGATGCGTAAGCAGGCTCGACTGATAAGGCCGCCATCACCTTTAGGTGCTCGACCATAAGGACCTTTAGGTGCTCGACCATAAGGAC
>Ga0115856_100553_pt1 | contig 13887 bp, 10 predicted proteins | sample InSIn4gowninarea_FD_83870 | JGI IMG/M metagenome (GOLD analysis project Ga0115856, IMG submission 83870)
TATATATATATATATATATATATGTTTCTATACGGTTTGCAAACATATTTCAATTGTAAAAAATATTTACATCTTTCAGTTGATCTTCAATGACTAAATATTATATATATATATATATATACACTCATGTCCAAAATTATCTTTACATGCCTAAATTCGCGGATTTCTCAGAAACTGTGAACTATGATCTTGTGATTTTTTTTTCAATGTTTATGTAACACTATGACACATAAATAACAAAGGGGAAAAAATCAAGCACTGCATATAATATATACTTGTAGCATGAAACATTAATAATGGCAAAAAAAATGTGACAAAGAGAGCTCAGAAAAAAAGGAATAACGCAGAACAGAATTAAGACTTACAAATTTAATATGGAATATGATATCCCCTGACTTGTACACACATATCACGACGTGTTTCCACGCTGGCAATAACATTGTTAACCACAGTTTGGGGAATTAAGCTCCACTCTTCAAGTGATGCCTTCTTCAGAGCATTTACAGTTCTAGGAGGAGAATGTCTACGTGCAATTGCTCCTTCATGACAGCCCCAAACGTTCTATATCTGGTTCAGATCAGAATACATTGCTAGCCATGGTATTCGCTCAGTAGCTGCCCGTCGTTACAGACAGTCTACTGCTCCCCAGTTAAGTCCAGAGCTAGCAGCCGCCACTGGAACTGCTGTGTATCGGCAAACGGTATACAGAAGGCTTAATGAAACAAGCCTTTATGCCAGAAAGCCAAAGATATGTGTTTTACTGTCTTCACAACACAAGAGGGAACGCTTTAATTGGTGCAAAGAACATCAGAACTGGAGTCAACACCAAAGGTCCCATGTTCTGTTTACTGATGAGTCAAGGTTTAGTTTTACAGATGATTCTACACGTGTTTATATCAGGAGGGAGTCAGGAACACGAAATTATTCCTCAAACATTATGGAACATGACTATTTTGGTGTGATGGTATGGGGGAATAACGATCAATGGACGTACGCTCCTACACGTTTTCGACAGTGGATCTGTGACCGGCGAGAGGTATCGGGATGAGGTCTTAGAACCTTATGTCAGACTTTTCAGAGGTGCATATGGATCTGACTTTTTATTTAAGGACGATAATGCTCGTCGACATCAAGCGAAGCTCGTTGACAAATTCCTTGAAAGTGAAGACATTGAGCGAATACCGTGGCCAGCAAAGTCTCCTGATCTTAATCCAATAGAGAACTTATGGGACTACCTTGGCAATTGTTTTTATTGTGATCCCAGGCGGTCTGGGCCACAACTGTTTAACTCTCAGATCATTTTCTTATTGCCCACACTTACTTGTTAAAATGCTAGCCTCTTATTGCGATCCCAGGTAAACTGGGCCTCAGTCATCATAACTGTCACAAGATATCTTGATCCTGATATCAGATCCCAGTGGTCCCAGACGGTCTGGGTCACAATTATATATATGTTCGACTTTCCTTTCAGTATTAATGCCTATTTTTTACCCCGGTATTACTGGGCCACAAACACATACCTGTAACCGACTTTCCGACTTTCGATGAACTTCGGAATCACTAATGTGAGAGCCATGGCACATGGAATTTATAAAAAGTGATGATACATGATACTGTAATGATCAAAAAAGAACAAGTTGAGCTAGATGATTTTAAAAATGGAATGCAATAAGTGCTTGTAGTGTATTTAAAAAACATCCTCATTTATTATTGGGACTTATCCGTTCCATAAAGAATTCAGACTAATTTTGACATAAGTTAAAAAGAACGCAAATTTGGAAACATTAAAATAGTTAATCTTTTTCATTTCACTAAAAAAAATTTAAAGAAAATCAATTTAATAGATGTTACAGGAAGAAGAAAAATATAACTCAGATTTCTGCTGTTTTTGAAACAGCAGTAAGTATTTTCTGCAAAAACAGAAATAGCAAGAGTTTCTGCTGATAAATATTTCTGCTGTTTTTGCTATTTCATTTTTATTCGAGTTATGCCATAACGAAAACACAAACGGAACTGAGGAAGTTTGAAAGCAAATTTTAAATCCATATCAGTAAAACTTTTATTAAAAGAAGCACAGTCATTAAGAATTGTCATTCAATTTTTGAAGACAAATTTGCTGCAAAGGCAATTAATAAATTCAGTAAATTCACTAGTGGCTTTAATGATGTGAAAGATGTGCGATCAAAATTTCCAAATTAATGACTTCAACCTAAATCGAAAAAAACAGGCTGTGTACCCAGACAGCTTGAATGAAAAGATGGAACGTATAAAGTAGTATACTGCAAAAGCATCAGCCAATCACATTTCAAGTGAACCATGTTGACTGCCTGTCGACTAAAGATTATTTCTGGCTATGGGCCTGCCACCGGAGATAGTAAAAAACGCTATGCAAGAAATGGTATTTGAAGCTGGGGAAATTTTTCTTCTGGCCAATAGATCTGGCATCATTTCAAATTGGAATTATTGGTGACACGTGTAAAGACAGTGTAAAGACAGTGGCTCCTTGCTAATGAAATTTTTATTCAGCCTACTTAGTTTGTTTCAGTTTTCCACTGTTTCAACTTTTTTGCTTGTTTTTTTTAAATGTATTTTTGTATTTTTTTTTATTTTGTTCTTTTGTATTTTATATATAACTTTCCATATATATATTTGTCTAAATTTTTATGTTCTCAATATTTCATTATTATTTTTATTTTATTTATGTTTGTTTGTTTGTTGACGATCCTGGGTTATCCAGGCCGCATTTTTTTATTTCCTTTCTTAAGTTAGCTACTTATTCTTGCTGTAGTTTTAATGTTTTTATTGTAAAATATTGCATAATGTGTAGTATATTGGAGTTATATTCTGACTGTTATTTATATTACTTGTTTTAACGATCCTGGGCAAACCAGGTCGTTATTTACTGTGTATGTTTTTATGTTATTCGCTATTTACACTATCCCTTGTATTTGTTTGTTACTGACAGTACCTGTAAACTTTGCAATTGTATATTTTTTTTTTAAATAAATGTTTCCCCGTTGGTGTTCCGGGCCAGGGCTTTAGGCTAGGTTCGGTGGGGTAGTGGCTGATTTCCTCTGGTGAGGATTTATGCCCGAAAGCCTTAAAGCCGAGTCCTCACCAAAGGTGAGGTGAAGTGAAGTGTAAAGACAGTGTCATCAGAAAATATTTAGCAATGTTTTTAATGTTAGGTCTAACTAATCAAATGCATAGATACATAGAAATAAAATTTGCACATGAACGCTTTAGAATCCTAAATGATTTTTTCAAAAAATAAGAGTAAATAATTCCAGTTTAAATCTTTATAAATTCGTTAAAAAACAGAATCCATTCTTCTCCTTTTACTTTACATGAAAACATTAATAATTTTGTCCTTGATTGCTGAATGGCTGTTGAATAAATGTTCCTTAGCCCTCAAAAGTTCCTCGAGTAGTAACTAAGAACTGGTCTCTCAGGTCGAAAAATAATGATGAAAAATGTTGCTGATGTACATTCTTCGAGACTGCAAGAATGTAGCTTAAATTCATTAAATATAATCTAGAAGTATCCTATTTGCCTGGAAAGTTAATGTATGTTGCCGATCTTTTATCTCGGTCGTATATTCAAGATCCTGTAGAAGACGAGAAAGAAATAATGGAAATTGTGCACAGTTTAAGTAAAAATTTACAAATATCAGAAGGAAAGAAATCAGTTTTCCGCAAACACACTGAAATTGACCCTGTTCTTTATCAAATCAAATTTTGCAAAGAAGGTTGGCCCAAATGTAAGAAAATGGTGCCAGAAAACCTTAAGTTTTATTTTAAATTGCGAACTGAACTATGTGTAAAGGATGGAATAATATTTCTCAATAACAAAGTAGTGGTACCATATAATTTGAGAAAAGATTTGTTACAACTTCTACACGAACCACATTTTGGAATGAAGAAAAAACAAAAGCGAGAGCTAGACAACTTTTATATTGGCCAGGAATAAATAACGACATAGAAACCTTAATCTCAAAATGCAGTATATGTGAGAACTTTAGACCACAAAACTGTAAAGAACCATTAATATCACATGAAATTCCAAAACGTCCTTTTGAAAAAGTTGGAACAAGCTATTTAATTTTGGCCTGTTATTTGTCCAAATGGCTTGAAGTATTACCTTTAAACTCTAAAGCTGAATCAGCTTCAGTTTAAAATCTACAGCCGAAGAAGTGTGTGATAAATTAAAACCTGTATTTGCAAGTCATGGGATTCTTAGAATGTTTGTCAGATAATATGCCATTTGCCAGCATGAAACTTCAAGAATTTGCAAAAAAACTGGGGAATACAACTAATAACAAGTAGCCTCAGGTACCCAAAGTCAAATGGCTTTGCAGAACGCATGGTGGGAATCGCTAAAAATATAATTAAAAAGTGCACGTTAACTAATCAAGATATTCACTTATCATTGTTAGAGTACCGAAACATACCAATTGCAGGTTCGCATGTCTCTCCAGCCCAAGTTCTAATGAATCGACAGCTAAGATCGAAACTACCTGTATTTGAAACTGTATTGCAGCCAAAAATACAAAAAGGAGTTCGAGAAGGCTTAATGAGAAACCAAGAAAAACAAGCACTCTACTACAATAGATCAGTCCATGAAAGGCCAGATTTTAAGAATAATGATCCTGTTCTCATCCGTGATGGAGGTAACTGGATAAAAGGACGCGTCGTAGCAAGACACCCCTAGTAACACCCCTAGATCATACATAGTAGAAACAGATCATATGTAGTAGAAACAGAAGAAGGCAGGGTATACAGAAGAAATAAACATCATATTCGGAAACGATTCTCGGAATATCAAAGAAAAATAGTCTATGAACCAAACCCTGAAGGAAGTTTCAGACATAACATTGGACCATCTACGTTAAGTGCTAGTGACAATGATGGACATGGTGAGACATTAAACAGCAACTATATAACCAGGTTTGGGAGGACTGTTAAGAAGCCTGCCAAGTTCCAGGACTATGTTATAAACAGTATTACAGTATTAATTATTAGTTTTAAGAAGGGAGATGTTGTGTTAACAGAAACTGTAACAGTAAGTTTTGAATGTAAGACAACAACAACTTGGAATAGTCCGGTATTCACAGTCCCAAACCGCAGGTGCGGTTTCTTGCTGTAGAGTAAGGCTTGAAAGAGATTTTCTAAAATTTCATAGTAGGCACAGTAAGTTGCGTGATATTTAAATGGGATAAAAGACAAAGATATTTTAAATAGAGGTTTCTGTGAGAAGTGTAATATGGATTTAAGTGTAACTATTAAGTGTTATGTAAAATATATTACTATTACTACTAATATTTAGATATTTAAGGTGAGAAAGTTGCTGTTGTTGTATAAAGTATTTTTTTTTTTAACAAGGAGGAAGTTAGTTCGGGAGGCTCGCAGTAGGTACTAAAAGCCGCTAGTCATAGTGGAGCAAAGGGATATGATACTGCGTGGATGGGTTATGTGATGGGGGGAGGGAACGACGACGCACCTGAGCACGCCGTATTCGGTGTGGAAGAACTTGCGGTGGAAATAGAGGGGGTTGCATAGGAGAGGATACTGTGAGGAACTCCCATTGTTGGATTAATTCGTGAAGTTGCTGTCGAATTAAAGCTGGCGGAGGCGAACCTGGGTTGGTTGGAATGTCTGCGGCGCCTCTTCACAACAGCGAAATCCGGCAGCTCCGCGGTTTTCTTCGGGCGTTTACCAGTAATTGGATTCTGGGGTGGATGGTTATTTAAACATAAGAGAAGGTTATTATTCGTTTTATGAATGTTGTTATAGAAGTTTTGGGACATTTTTCGTATATAGTTCCCTATTGAATCTAATTTCAGTTCTTTATGCAATTGGGCTGCCCTTACATAGCGGGGCACATTACACATTTGCTTAATTAGGGTATTTTGATTTATTTGGAGCTTGTAAAGTAAATAGTGGGCAGCTACTCCCCAGATTTGGCAACCGTAACTTACTTTCGGGCGAATCACAGTTTTGTAGAGGGTGAGTTTATACTGAAGGGGGAGATTTGATTTACGTCCTATTAGTGAGTATAGTGTGAATGTAAGAATGCAAACAGTTGCTTGTTAATATATGCGCTGTCTCATGTCTTAAATAATTATCGTTAATAACTAATGACCAACATCGTGATGATACACCCAGTGGGCTCAGATTTACTGTACGATCTCCCTTGGCGCGATTTCAACATTGGCGATAAATATTTTTATCACAACCCACATCCGACCGACAAAGAATTGCAGTAACCCTATTGGACAACAGCCGTTAACCACCATTTCGCCATTTTTTAAATTTCGGTTAACCACAACGTTAAAGTCGCCAAAATGATCACTTTTGGTGAGATTTTGAAAACGTCGCCAAGGGAGACCGTACAGTAAATCTTTACCCACATAGTGCCTATGCAAGAGCCACCACTGGTTGGAAGTCGAAAGTATTGAACTTGTGCAACCTTAACGCCGCAAGTAAAAGTACCATTTATGATACTTGTATATTTAAATTGAGAATGGTTTGGTTTGATTTCGTTAGTCGTTGTACGGTCATTTTTTGCGCACGAGGGCTAAATAGACCGGGACCTACTGCTTAAAGTAAATTGAAAATGTAACAAACATTTAAAAATTAAAAAAAAGAAAAAATCGATATTTTTGAGGAAAAAATTCTTCGAAATTTAGCGACAGTATCGTAAGTGTCGCTCAACTTTATAATTTTTTTTCGAAATAAAGTTACAAATTGTAAAACAATGAAAAAAATTTAATTGCAATTAAAAGAATAAATTTGTCTTACTTTTTTTATTTGTATATGTTTTTTCTTTTTTCCGATGTCATACATGTCTAATAATCCTCCAACCACCCGGTAAAGCTTGGGATTTGGATATTCTCTGTTTAATGTAAAGGACAAGAGATAAATTGAATGAAGAAATTAAATGATAGATAAATGGTAAAATAAGACATACAGCCTCAAGCCCACGTCAGCCGCAATAGAGAACAACTCCGCCGAAAATTTTCTTATAACATTCCCCCATAAAATATTTTGCTGTGACAATTATCTTAGTTTGGTCTGGATTGGAAAATTTCGTAGCACCATTTTTGTTAGACCGAAAAAACGGAGGAGAGGGACTTGTAAATGTTTCACAAGTTAGAGATCAATGGTCTAGTACACGACGTATACATGACAAAAGCATTAAGCATAAGAAATTTCGTACCTTACTACATATCCCAGGAGCTAACACTGATGTTGGAGATTAACATTAACGAGATATATTGAAGTGGTTTAACTAGGCCTCTATTGAATTTTGTTAGAAGGAGAAACTATGTTAAACATTAATTTCAGGGAGACGGCCATCTTGACAATTGCATATACTACTTTGAACCAACCGTCTACGAAGATGGGTTAATCCAGTTGGATTTATCACTGTCCCGCACACTGATGGTCGTCGTTTCTATTCCTAAAGGCAGTATCGTCGCTTCAGTATTTGATTTAGATGTAATTTCAATTGCAGTAGCAACCAACAGATAACACCACTTCCTCACGAAACCGCTGCCTTTGGTCATGTAGTCAATCACACATTACCAATCTACACATTACCCAATCTACACATTACGACGTCTTACGCAAAATCCCCACATGGAAAGTTGGGTGCATAGTAAAGAAAGCTCTAGCTATTGCAACACCCATTACCGTTGTCACGGTAAACTCGCTCATGATAGACACGCATTTGAGGATTCCTATGATCTCCAAGTCTCTGCTATCTCTCAGAATATCAATTCTCGCATTCGATGTCACTAGAAAGAGGTTTATATAGCGAATAAACCTTCATCAAAAACATGAATACCGCTTTGAACCAATCATATATGGCCATCGTTTTAGACAATTCATTCCCATAATTATTCCCTTGTACACCGATGCTCAGAAGTTCGATTTTCAGAGACCGCGCCGGCATTATAATACCATCGTTTTTACCAATAAGCATATAGGTGTAAGCAAATAAATGTCTATCGAACTTCTGTTCCTCTTCAACTCGAAAACAAAGATGGCACTGGAGGTTGTTGTTCATTTGAGTCTTGACCTGCCTGTTAGTAAATCTGAAAAGAATTCATTCCAGATTATGACAGTCACTATATCAACCAATGAGAACCGATATCCAGCGGACATTTCGACACACGTGTACAGTGACGATCTTCTGATGAATAGCGAGGAGGGAGCAGGCGCTGGAGTTCATAGTGCTTTTTCTCATTCTATACCCCTGTTGGAGCTCAGACTTCCCATTTTGATGGTGAAATCGAAGCAATCTACGTTGCCTTACAGCAATTACTGACAAGAATTAAGCTAATGGCATAAAAGAGCTAAGAGCTCGGCTTTTGTCAAATTAACTTACTCAATCATCCTGAAAGGTACAATAGGTACATGTACTTTAAGTAAAAAAAGTAGAATCTCAATTATTAATAAAATACTTAAAGTAAAAAGCCTGTTCATAAAAAAATACGCATCCCTTCCAATTTCTTTCTTATAAGGATAAGATATTTTTATACAACATATAGAACTTAAAGGTTTACGAAATTTAGAAATAGAAATGATATATGTTAAACAGAAAGAGGTAGGAGTTTGCAAGGAAAATTCAATTTGATTTTTGGAGTCCCTAAATTAGGCGATCTCTAGGTCCAGACCTCATGGGCCCAATGATAATCAGGCACTGATTATATTAGCGGATAAATGCTAGTTTTAACATTTTCCTATATACAATATCAGAAACACAGTATATACACCCAATTTTAGAACGTTTCTTATTTAAATGTTGAAAAGATGTATTATTGAGGCGAGGGCCAATTAAATCGTGTCACACTCCTCTTCGCAAAAGACATTTCCAACCACTGATTCGACGAAATAGTCCTGTCATTGGAAAAATTGCGGGAAGAAAGAAGGCGGAATTATGTACGATGGCTGGAAACTACAGATGGAATTTTAGGCGAAATCGTCCTTCATTGCAGCGGAGTAGCGATATGCCCGTGTAAGTTTCTTCATGATCATACTTACATTAGACAGTGTGCGGCAGTCATAACCCAGTAGGGGTTGATAATGGAGCCTGCGCAGTCATTTGAGTAGTACATTGGATCGAGAAGCTTTTGCAGCAGTACCTGAAAGTATTGATATACGTTTAAATAATGTATCGTTAAAAATAGCAGCACAAACATTGCAACTACATACCAAAAATTTACTTGGTGACATTGCTGGTGGCCATTGATCGCAATAAAAAACACAGCAAGAACAGAAATTTTCTAGAAACGCAGTGGAAGTTCGTCTCATATTCTAAATTAAAAATAGAACTCTTTCATTTTGCCAATGCTGAGTATTAAATTCTGTTTCAATATTATTCATGATTTTAGGTAATTATAAAAAATAGTTTTATATAAAAAAATTTGATTTGAGCGAATGACCTTTTCTCTATAGAAAAAAAAAACCTTGGAACCATCTTGCTGCTATTTCCAGTTTACTCAATCGGAAATTCAGTCGAGATTCGCCATTTTCTGCTTTAATCTGAGTCTTTTTAAGTTCTCAAATTCTTCGAAAGTTAAGTCAAAGTTTTATCCATATCAGACAATTTTAATTTTTTCGCCAGAGCAATTGCTTTTCTCGTTGTTTGTATTCCATGTACGGATTTAGAATAGAATTGCATTCCTTCTTCCGTTTTCCTCTTAGCCATATTTGTGAGCCCCATGATGTTTTACATTTAAGAACTAAAAGCCACTACGTTTTTCCCCATTTTTATCTTTAACATGGATACGTTTTAAGACATAGCTTCAGCACCCGTAAAGAAAACACATTGCATTTAGTACTGGTAATGCTGTACGAGACAAAATAATTACTGAAAATAAAGCAAAGGGGAAGTAAGTATGGACGCTTAACCACTCGCCTTTTTAAAAAAACCTAAATAAAGAAGGATCACCCTAAATAAATAATAAATTGAAAAGTAAATACATAGCATCTAGTGCTGTATTGCTATACCAGACCAATACTGCCCGTGAAACAGAAGAAAAATAAATATGTACGCTTTTATACCTTCATTATAGAATAAAATGTAATATAGAATAAAATAATAATGTAAAAGAAAACAAGTCTTAAATGTTGAATTCAAATCTTACAAAGTAGCTGATGTAATTTTCCTCACTTTAGCCACAGCAACAGTCATTTTTCAATGTTTCAAAACTTTCATTCTGTGTGATTTTATTTAAAAAGAGGAAGTTGAAATATTTTCACTCTTTCATGTGTGCTCTGTACCACCTCTTTCGTAATTTAGTCAATAACTTAGCGTAACAAATGGACAACATTTTTAGTCATGTGACTTGAGTAATTCGGCATGTCGTCAATTGATATTTATCAACATCTCATTGGTTACCAACATATCAACGTTTACAACGATTGGAACTGAGTGTTTCCCTCAGGTCATGTGATTTTTTTCAGCGTGCCAGAATATTGTCCATTAATAAAGTAAGTATTCCTATAAAGCATTACGTACTCGTTCTTACCATTTCGGACTAACTTACTGTCACTTAGTCTGTTCATTGTGCTACACAGTTAATGACGAAGAGATAAAAGTGACCAATCATAAAATACATACCACGAAAGGAAACTCTTTTGGGCGTGCTGGACTTCCGCCAAAAATTCTAAGTAATTTCTCAAGTGTAGAGGGCTTGTATTGACGTTTTCCTGTTAAGAGGTCATACTAATGTTACACACAAGATTAAAATAACCAAAACAAAAAATGACAATAAAATATAAGGTTGCCGACTACGCAGAATGTAATGATAAGAAAAAGGCTTTCTTCGGAAGATTTATTGTCTAATGCAGTTTGGAGATTTTGTGAACATATTTGTGAAAAATGTAAATCAATGGGAGAACCAGTGGAGGGCATGATAAAGGGTAATTTTTTATGTTTTAACGGACCAGAAGAGATTTTTATTAAACGCGGAACCTAACTAACAAATTCTACCCTTTGCTTTTTCGATACCCTCACTGAAAGGCGTAGGGAAGTACTTTTGTTAAAGTTAGAAAAAACGAACGGTAGTAGTTGGGCCATTTTTTTAAACCAATGTGCAGAAACTCTCGCCAAAATGACTGAATAATATTGAGTTCGCCAGCTAACTGTCAAAGGGTGTTTGCAGTCAATAGGACATTAAATATTGCAGTCGGTGGCCTTTTCTTTATAAAACATCTTTAGGGATCGGAAACTTTGGAAATAAATACTACTGTGAGATAGATTTTGGCCATGTTCTTGGTATATGAGAATCGAATGTCGTGAATTGAGGAGAGGTGAGTGTCTTTCTCCATTGCAGAAAGGTTCCAAGATAACTACCCATTCTGAAATGTTCATGCAATTTTTGGAAACATATTGGTATAAGATTAGTAGGCATATATGATACAAGAAAAGGAACAAACACTTTTGCTCATATGATAGAATACCCATACGAAAATTTTTAAATCAGATTTGAGCAAAGATGTAAATAAAAAATAAGCGAGGAAAATTTAAAAATTTTTATAACGCTTTGTTGAGTAACCCGACCCCTTTGAATTTTTAGGGCTTTTTTTTAAATACATGCATATTTATAAACGTGTTGAGGTCAGTTTATTTTTTGTCGTTTACAACAAATCATATGAAAAGGTTCTATACGTCTTTCTAAGTATATTAAAAAATATATATCGACATTATACCACGTATCTCTAATTCTCTAATATAAACAATATTTCGAAAAGCTGTAACATAATCCGCTAATCTTCTTTGGAGACACTGTTGGTGAGGTGTTTTAACAAAAATACTGGCACCGATTGTTTCTTTTGACAAGTTCTATTTTTTTATCTTTTTGTGGTAAACATCATTAGTACATATACATACACAATTAATACATACATTGCATAACGTGATACAGAAAAAGCGGAAAGTATTAAAAATGTAAAGAAAAATTTTGGTTAAAAGATATTAGTATATTACGATTTTTTTATATATTTGTAAACATACCTAAACCATTTCCAGCCATAATGAGAATGATACCCGTAGCAGAAACAATTCTGAAAAGAGGGCATTAAAATAAATATGAAATGCAGGGTTAGCACATATGAATGACTGGATTTTAAATATAATATATTGAAAATTATTACACATACCACTATAGGGGATATAGGAAATCAAAAAATATATATCTAGTTCTTTTTAGTTAAAACTTTTCGATGTGTGACTTTATTTTGTTACACGACAAACATCTAATCTATAATGAAGTTTGTTTCACATATTTTGCAGTGTCTGACTGCCAATGGTTTCTTCAGCTGTACAAATGTATTCTTTATGTTCTAGCAGTGTTCTACGCACCGGTAATTGATATAACTTCACAAAAAAATGACATGGTATGAGAGGGATCATCACAGGGAACTTTGTGGTCATGTGATTAAGTGGGAATTACTTCACAAGCACTCCCAGTCCAACAGTGCGGAAGCTCCTCGTTTAAGTCAACATGTGCAGTTCAGAAAACAATGAAAAATGGATGGAGCCTGCAAAATTAATGCGGCTCCATCGTGTTGAAATAAAAATGCACAAATTCTCGATTCTGTCATTGACATTATTTTTGGATTTCAAATACAGCGATCTATGGATGTATTGTCACATGTTTACCCACTGTGGAAAAAGAAATTGGTGTATTTTTCTTAATTTTCACGTGTTACTTATTGTAATAGTCTAATAATTCGAAAACATAAAATTTTTAAATCCGGTCTTACTAAAGCTAACACTGTATAATGTAAGAATTAATTTAATATGATTTCGACATTTTTCATCATTAGTTATTGATTAAAGCAATGAAAAAACTAAATAAAATGGAAACGCGTTCAATCCGTATTTTTTCTTTTCACATTCAATTTTATTTGTAAGAATAGTTAGGCAAGTTTTCACACAGAGTCCTTAGAAATATTTACTAAACAGGATTTGTTTAAGTTTAGTATATTATTCAAGCAAAATACGTAAGATTATGTATGATATTACACATGTGTTATAGTTTTCGAAATAATGAATTCATAGGATGGTAAATGTCTTTTATATTCAGAAAAATGTATCTAATTTAGAACATAACAATTAATAACTGAATAAATGAAATCCCGTTTCTGTTTTTATAGGAAATCATTTTCCACCCTTTTTCAATTTTATATAAAATAAACAACTCCTTAGTGCATATGTTGTTGTAAGCAGGGTTTGCTAAAGCGTATCTTGGGCCCGGCGCCTGGTTTAAGTTCCGCAAAGTCACTTAAAAACCAAAAATTACAAAGTATGTACCTATATTTATACACACATATTGTATTGCATGTACATACATACATAAATATTTCAAATATTATATTAAGTGTTCGCATTCACTGGTTCCTTTATTTGTCGTGTTTAGGAAACATGATTACCAAAACGAAAGAAATTTTACTGTAAATTCTTGTACGATATTTGTTATTCTTACCGCCATAGAATCATCGCCTTCTCTCTGCTTTCTTTTAAAAAACTAAATAAAATTTGAGTGAATGATCTTCAAAGAGAGGAAATCGCTCTTAATTGGAGAAACGTATACGTAATACTAAAAGATATCAAACTCTTTGTTTTCCTCTTTGAAGCAATCTAATTACGAAAACTGAAAATGCCATTGCAAAATTAATGATATATTTTTTTTTTGCTTTTTTAATGTAAGGCTTCGGTTTTTGTCTGTTTTGAATTTCGAAAACTCTTCAATAATGAGATATTACTAAACAATTCAAATTGCGTTTTAGAAAAATCTGATAATTCTTATAATCTTATAATAAGCCCCTTTTCACCAATTACGCCCTCGTTCCGAAAACTTCCTCAAAATTCTTC
>Ga0115856_100556_pt1 | contig 13821 bp, 11 predicted proteins | sample InSIn4gowninarea_FD_83870 | JGI IMG/M metagenome (GOLD analysis project Ga0115856, IMG submission 83870)
TTTAACCCTGATGAGGTTAATTATTTTCTGAAGCGACGATTCTGTAGTAAGTCTGGGATAAGTATTTTCAACGGGTTTGGATTGAAAATTATTATTGAAAAAATGAATAACCTGTCAGACGCAGATCGCTTTATGTTTTAAAAGATAAAGTCAGGTATTCCTGGCAACACAGCATAGCACCGGTTAAGGGAACACGGTATTCTATCACTCTTAGAACTATTAAAAGAAATTAATAAGCAAAAACACTTTCAATTTATAGCCACATAATTTGATAGCATCAACTGGAAATTATCGTTACATCGTTGCACTAATTAGTCCTCCCTTAAAAAGGTCCGGCAGGCTTTTATTTACTTTTGTCTATTTCAGAAAATGCCTTAAATTCCCCTTGGTATTTTTAAAATTCATTAAAATCACAAGGAAAATGCAATAAAAAATCAAATATAAATCTCAGAAGGATTTATCTAAAATACCATTTCTTTACCGTCTTTGCTGAATCTGCACAACCCCTTCTATCCAATGCATCTAAAGCTATAACAAGGAAATCAAAGTGAATAAATCTTTTCTACCTGTGCGGTTTTTGTCTAAACTTTAAAAATTTAACTCAGTATTCCTTCAGAATTCAGTTATACCTTGATGATAATTAGGGTATTTAGGTTTTAGTATAGAATTTTCTGGTTTTTAGTCTGTTTTTGTATAGTTTTATAAGGTTTAGGTTTATTTTCACTTGAAAGAATAGTGTTTAACAGGATTATTAATTTTAATATTCAGGAATCTTTAGGTTAATGAAAGTACTTATAATTGAAGATGAAAAGGATTTAAGAGATTCCATACAGGATTACCTTCAACAGGAAGGATATCTTTGTGAAAATGTCGGAACCTATAAACAAGCATTAGAGAAAATTTTCATTTATGATTATGATTGTTTCGTAGTGGACATCATGCTACCCGATGGCAATGGGATCCATTTAATTAAGCAAATAAAAAAGGCCAGGAAGGAGGGAGGAATCATTATTTTATCAGCAAACAATTCTCTTGACAATAAAATAGAAGGCCTTGAGATCGGTTCAGACGATTACCTTACCAAACCTTTTCACCTTTCCGAATTAAATGCCCGCATAAAATCCATCATCAGACGACGGAGCTTTGGTGGTAACACAGACATTGCTTTTCATGAAATTCATATATCGCCGGAGTCCAGGGAGGTATATGTCAATGGAAAACAGGTAAATCTTACCACCAAGGAGTATGACCTGCTTCTCTTTTTCATTTCAAACAGGGGAAGGGTGGTAGCTAAAGATTCCCTTGTTGAACACCTCTGGGGAGATGACATGGATCAGGCAGATTCTTTCGATTTTATCTATACGCATATCAAGAACTTACGTAAAAAACTTTTGCAGGCAGGAAGTAAAGATTACCTGACAACAGTTTATGGAATCGGATATAAATTTCTTTCGGAATAATTAGAATGTATAGATTCTGAAAATAGTTTATTTACTTTTATGGTTTGAAATGAGTAGAAAAATGAAATTACAGATTTTCCAAAATTCTCTACCTTCCTTTAATGAAATTAATTGAGCGTACTACCTTATACTATCTCATCTACACCCTTTTTATTTTTGCTGTAGGCACGTTACTTTTTTATTTTCTCATTCATAATGTTGTCACTGATGGTATAGATGAGGCCTTGCACCAGGAAAAAGAACAAATGATTGAAAATATCAGATACGAAACTGATTTTGAAGATCTGCATCCCACACAAAATGTTATTTTAATAAAAGTAGATTCAAACAATGTTGCGGGCGACAAATACAGTACTATTTCATTGGTGGACAGTACCGGAGAAAAAGTGAATTACCGTCAATTGGTAGGTGTATACAAGCATGGAGATAAATATTATAAAATAACTATCAGACAGTCTCTGGCAGAAGCAGAATCGTTGATCAGGAGTCTTGTTCCCGTGGAGATAGTTTTATTTCTCATCTTATTGGCAGGGGTATTATATTTAAGCAACATCATTTCAAAAGCAATCTGGAGTCCTTTTTATAATTTGCTTGATAAAGTAAGAAACTATAATCTTTCCCGATCCGGAATTATTGCAGCAGTAGTTTCAAATGTCGATGAATTTGATGATTTAAGCATTAGCATCGAAAGAATGACACAAAAAATACATGATGATTTTGTAGCACAGAAAGAGTTTCACGAAAATTCCTCACATGAACTTCAAACACCATTGGCTATCATCAGAAGTAAGCTGGAATTGCTTATTCAATCCAGAAACATGGATGAGAATGACCTTTCCCACATACAATCCATTTACGATGCAGTGAGGAGGCTTTCATTGTTAAATAAGAGTTTGCTGCTCTTATCAAAGATCGACAACGATCAATACCAGGACAAAGCTGATGTTGATTTAGGTATTTTAATAAAAAGGATCGCAGATAACTTTAAGGAAAGTGTGGTTCAGAAAAAAATAAACCTGAATATAAACATCAAAGAAGAAGTAATCATAAGTGCTAATTCCGTTTTAATGGAGGTTTTAATGAATAATTTGTTTTCAAATGCGGTGAAACATAATATCAAAGGGGGCTTTATCGATGTATCATTAGACGAAAAGATATTTAAAATTTCTAATTCCGGTAATCCGCTAATGGTTGATTCCAAACTTTTATTTGAGCGTTTTGTAAAACATTCAACTTCCGAAAATTCCATTGGATTGGGACTTTCGATAGTAAAAAAAGTATGTGACATCTCAAGGTTTATAATAAACTATAGTTATAATGAAGGTATTCATACCGTAGAACTGAATATTCAAAATAAATAACAGAAATATTTATTTGTATTTGATATAATAGTCAAAAATGGTTTTGCAGGATTAGTTCTTTCGGATCTCAGCTTGGGTAAACCGATAATTCCTGGTTAGATATACCAGAATCTGATTGCTATTATATTCATTATAAACCATTAAATATTTTAGATAATTCAGATTCATTATCCATTTGTGGCTAAAAAGCTGTTATTTTATAAAATACAAGTTGCAATTGAATGTCCAGGAATAAAAAAATAAGTAATACGGAAATTAACGACTCCCGGTCTAAACTTTCAGAAAATACAAACAACAACACGAAATCAGAGGATCTGATTACAGTGGTAGGTATCGGAGGTTCTGCAGGCGCAATCAGCGCCTTTGAGCAGTTTTTTGTTCATATGCCTGCAAACACTGGCGCAGCCTTCGTTATTGCCCAACATTTTGCAGCGAATCAGGAAACCATCTTACCGGAACTAATTGCCAGAAATACACAAATGAAAGTTGGATTATTTCAGGAGAATGAGCAATTAGAACCCAATCATGTATACATCATCCCTCCTAGCAAAGAAGTGGTGGCAAAAAATGGTGTGCTTAATTTGATTTCAAATACTAACGCTATTCCCAGAAATTGCATTGATACTTTTTTCATGAGCCTCGCAAATCAGTACAAGGAAAAAGCTGTAGGTATTATTTTTAGTGGCATGGGGACGGATGGAACGGAGGGGATAAAAAGCATAAAAGCATCGAAAGGTCTTGTCTTAGTGCAGGATCCTAAAACTACTACCTATGATAGCATGCCCAAAAGTGCTATTTCTACTGGTATGGTTGATGCTGTGTTACCTGTGGAGGATCTCCCGGAACAGGTTATTCATTTTTTCAATAATAATTTTCAATCCAAACCCGTTGAAAATACTTATCCCAGACTTACTACAGAATCGTCGCTTCAGAAAATAATTAACCTCATCAGGGTTAAAACCAGCCATGATTTCTCGTTTTATAAAACCAATACCATTCTGAGAAGGATAGAGCGGCGGATGAATATCCATCACTTTTCTGATATTGCGCTTTATGTAAATTACCTGGAAAAAACACCCCTTGAAGTAGAAACGCTATTTAATGAACTGCTCATTGGTGTAACGAACTTTTTCCGGGACAAGGAGGCATTTGATTTTATAAAACAAAAGGTAATACCTCAGATTCTGGAGCGTAAAACAGGAGGAGAGATAAGGGTATGGATTGCCGCGTGCTCATCAGGGGAAGAGGCCTATTCAATGGCTATAGTCATGGTGGAAGTGTTGGAAGAGCTGGAGATTAGGTCTAAATACAAAATTCAGTTATTTGGAACTGACATAGATCAAAGCTCTATCAATACTGCAAGACTTGGAATTTATCCTGAGTCTATCGAGGATCATGTTTCTGCTGAAAGGCTGGAACGTTTTTTTCTGAAAAAGGATAACAAGTACCAGATCAAAAAAGAGATTCGTGAAATGATGGTTTTTGCGCCTCAGAGCCTCATCAAAGATCCACCTTTTACCAAACTGGATCTATTGTGTTGCAGAAATTTCATGATTTATCTTACCGCTGAACTTCAGAAAAAACTAATTGCGCTCTTTCATTATTCATTAAATCTCAACGGTATATTATTTCTGGGCTCTTCAGAAACCATCAATGGCTTTGCAGATCTTTTTGAACCAATCAGTACGAAGCACAGAATTTTTAAAAAACTGGCTGCTCCAAACGTGTTCACAGGAATGCTTAATTTCCCTTTGTCGTATATAAAAGAAAATGTAACAAATGAAAAAGTAAATGATAAACGCAAAGGGACAAAAGGTAAAGCAATACCAGGGAAGGTCCAGAAAGTGCTATTGGATAGTTATGCGCCACCTTCCATTGTTATAACCTCATCCCAGGAAATAATATACATCAACGGACAAGCTGGAAAATACATGGAGTTGGTTCCTGGACAGGCAAGTTTAAATGTAGAAAGATTAGCACGGGAAGGTTTAAAGGTAGACCTTCTGAGCATCATCAGTGAAGTAAAAGATTTTCAGAAACCATCCACCAGAAAAAATATCTGGGTAAAACTGGAAACAGAATATAGCATCATCAATATTACAGCAAGGCCATTCGATGAAGTGAAAGGTATGCACGGTCTCATTTTAATTTCTTTTGAAGAAATAGCCAGGGGAGAACAAAATGAAAGATCTGTTAAACACAAAGATCCTAACGATGATCATTCGAGGAAACTGATTACAGAACTTGAAAAAGAACTCAAGTTTACAAAGGCACATCTGCAAAGCTCTATTCAGGAAATGGAAGCTTCTCTGGAAGAAATGACTTCTACCAATGAAGAACTGCAAAGCACCAACGAAGAGCTGACTACCTCTAAGGAAGAAATGCAGTCATTGAATGAGGAATTAATTACAGTTAATTCTGAACTCAATGCTAAAATGGATGAGTTTTCCCAGTTGAATAATGATATCAAAAACCTGCTGAAATCTACCGAAATAATTACGCTCTTTCTTGACAATGAATTAAACATAAAACGTTTTACACCCCATGCTAAAAGAGTCTTTAAGCTGATACCGGGAGATATTGGCAGACCCCTTACCGATATTGTTTCAAAGCTGAATTATGAAAACCTCGTAAAAGATATAAATCAGGTTTTGGAAACTCTTGCTTATCAAAAGGCGGATGTACAGACATTAGATGGTGAATGGCTTGAAATGAAAATTGTCCCATATCGTACCACAGACAACTATATTGCAGGTGTCGTTCTTACTTTTACAGATGCAACAAGGTTGAAAAGGTTAAATAAAGAGCTGGAAGACATGAAAGATATAGCTGATAAAATTTTTGAGACTTCACGAGAAGCCATCATTATTTTTGACAGCGACCACAGGATAATTAATGCCAATTATTCATTTTCCAGAAAATTTGATATTAAAGACAAAAACATCATTGGTAAATCGCTGTTAGATATATTAGGTAAAAAATTGGTTGTTAAGGATTTTAAAGATTTCCTTAAACGTGTTTTAGCAGAGAATAAAGAAGTAGAAGATTATATCATTGATGATCCGAAAAAAGGAAAACTAGTGATAAACTCTAAATGGATTCCTAAAAAAGGTGTTTTCATTATGAGTATAGGAGGCGAAGATTGTTAATATACTGGAATTTCTTTAAGATACCATTATGACTGATAAAGAAATGTTAAGAGAAAAAGCTTTGAAGGTATTGGAGGAAATAAGCATTAAACAAGTTGAAGAGCTTTCCTTACAGGACTTTAAAGAAATATTAAAAGAATTGAGAGTTCACCAGTTAGAGCTAGAAATTCAAAATGAAGAGTTACGGACTTCCCGAAATCAGACCGAGATTTCACAAAAGAACTATCAGGATCTTTTTGACTATGCTCCCATAGGATATTTCCGGATTGACAAAGAGGGAGTCATTGTAAAGGCGAATATTTTCGGTGCAAAATTACTGGCATCAGTTCCTGAAAAACTGTCTGCAAGAAGATTCCAAAATTATATCTCCGATGAATATAAAGATAAGTTTCATTCCTTTTTGAGAAAAGTGTTTATCTCACAAAATAAGGAAAGTCTTGAAATAATAATTAACAACAGAAATGGTGAAAAAATAGACTTATTACTTCAGGGAATTGTTTCACATTATAATTTTGGAGAATGTCTCCTTATAGCATCCGATATATCACAACAAAAAAAGAACCAGGACCTGATGCGCGTTTCTCTGCATAGCCGTCAGGTTTAGGTTTTTTTTCTTAATTTTCTTAGAGTGACCAACCGTCAAAATTAGAACAAGAATTTAATCAATACTTTGATAATCATTTTAATACAGAATATTTAAAACGGATAGGCAAAGAAACTGGATTTTGTATCCGTGAACGTAAAATATCGTCGTCCAACTTTCTACGATCACTGCTGTTTGTGACTTTTGATGGTAATAAGCAAAGCTTAAATGACCATTCTCAGTCGATGTCTCTGGAAGAAAATATTTTTATAAGTAAACAAAGTTTACATGAAAAATTCAATGCAAATTCTGTTGCCTTCGTTAAAAAAATATTAACTGATCATCTGACAAAACAAATGAACATTTCTTCAATATCAGGACTGGAAAGTTTCTCAGCAGTTTATTTACAAGATTCGACAAAATTTAAACTTCCTCACTCCGCTAAGAATATTTATCCAGGATATCACCAGGCAGGAGCAAGCATACAATTAACAATTGATATAAAAAACAATCAATTTAGTAATATCAGTATACACCCTGAGACATACAACGATGTTAATGAAGCAGCTAATTTGAATTATCTTGAGGAAGGTTCATTGATGATTAGGGATCTTGGTTATTTTTCTGTCAAAGGATTTAAAGCAATTTTGGAAAAGAAGTCCTTTTTTCTGTCAAGGTTACAACCCAAAACCGTACTATACAAAAACTCAGATAAATCTTCTGAGAGGCTTGATATTGTTGATCTAATAGACAATATGAGAATAAATAATATTTCTTCAATTGAAAAAGATTTATTTATAACATATGCGAAAATTCCGGCGCGTGTTTGCTTTTTTTTGGTTCCTGATCTTGTACGTGAAAAGCGAATTAGGGAAGCAAGAAAATATGCTAAGAGTAGAGGTTGGACTATGTCGAAAGAATTTGAAATATGGGCATCTTTTAGTGCTTATATAACAAATGTAGATAAGGAAAAACTACCCCTAAGTATAGTAAAAGAAATTTATAAAAAGAGATGGCAGATTGAATTGATTTTTAAAACCTGGAAAAGTTTTTACAATATACAGAAATACAAATCAGTGAAAATCGAAAGAATAGAGTGTTATTTATATGCCACTTTACTCAAAATAATTATTCATTGGAAGATAATGAATATAGCTCAGAAATGTATAGATAAATTCAAAGAAAATATAAGCTTCATTAAATTTATAAAGGCAATGTTATCCATGGAAAAAATAATTTTTGAAATGATAAAGGGAGTTGAGAAAAGTATTTTTATACTGATAGAAACACTATTGAAAATACAGAAAAAAATGGTAAAAAAAGAACCAAAATTAAAGCATTTAAGAGTATCTTTATGCAACACAAAATAGGCGCCCGCCCTAGCAAAGTCGGGCTTTTAAAAATATGAGACTCCCCCCTTTAACAAGGGGGAAATGCCTAAACCTGACGGCTATGGTTTCTCTGGAGGAAAAAGAGCGGCTCCAGATTGTTGTAAATACTCAGGATGAGGAAAGAAGGAATATTTCAGAAGAATTGCATAACGGCATAGCACAATCTCTTTATGCATTGCAACTAATGATTGAAGGGAACCAGGACTTCAGAAACAGCACATCTAAAAATACAATGCTGTCTGTAATAGATTCATGTATCAATGAAATTAGGACGCTATCTTATAACCTGATGCCCCATATTCTTGAAGAATTCGGGCTAAAAGATAGCTTGCAGGAATTGTGTAATAAAAATTCTTCAACCAAACTTTCTATTTATTACAAGCATACCGGAAAAATAAACAGGTATAATAAAGAAATTGAAATTGGTATTTACAGGATAATTCAGGAAATAATAAACAACATAGTAAAGCATTCCAAAGCCAGGAATGCCAGACTTTATACCGAAGAGTATAAGAATTATTTTCGGATAGTAGCAGAAGATAATGGCATTGGTTTTGATAAAGCACAGGCTTTTACAAATAAAACTAGCATGGGACTAAGGAATATAAAGAACAGAATTCATATCCTTAATGGAGAAATACACATCGAATCAGAAATCAATAAGGGATCCAGGATTAATATAGAAATTCCTTTGCCTTAACAAGGCTTATTTTACAATATATTCGATTTACTAAAAATCGGACAGCAGCACTTTTCTCAGGCATTCAATGTGTTCTTGCAGTTGAAGCGTTTTTTCATCCAGTATTTTAGCAGAAAAATTCTTTTCATTTAATTTTTCCATTTTTGCCATCCTTTGAGACATTTTTTTTCTTTCTTCAAGCAACCGTAACGCTACATACAATGCCTCCTCTAATTTTTTTGTTTTTTCATGATACAACGAAGGATAGGTAAAAGTGTGTCCGGTATAACATCGGAGATGTGAGTACTTTCCTTTTTCACTTTCCCTTAAAGCACCTCCACAGGAAGGACATTCATAAGGAACCTGATGGCCAAACTTTTCCCATGTATCTATTTCAGTAACCAGCCTCTCTGATATATCAGCTTCAAGTTTTATGTCAGATGGTATTTCAAAACCTTCTTCAACAGGCTGGTGAACCAGCCCATCAAGTATATATCCCATTTCTGTGATGGGAACAACATAATCTACATTAACATTGTCAAGCACACATTGTGGTAATTGAGGATAAGGTGCATCAATAATCTCCTGTACAATGGTACGGCCTCCACTTCTTTTAATTGCTTCCATACCAACAACTCCATCATCCAAAAGACCAGACAGAACAACACCTATTACCCTTGGCCCGTAAGATGCCGCCGCGGATCGAAACAAGGTGTCAATACTTGGTCTTGACCGGCTTTCTTTAGGACCTTTTTTTATTAATATTTTATCATCCCTCAACATCATGTGATGGTTAGATGGAGCCATATACAAACATCCCATCTGAATTGGTTCTTCGTGTTCCGGGATCCGGCAGGTGATTTCTGTTTTATTTTGTATAGACTCCAGTATAATTTTGGTGGTTGACTGAGGCGCTAAATGCTGTACCCAAAAAATCGAAGCAGGAGAATCTTTCCTGAATTGCTTTACTAACTCCTGCATAATTCCTATACCTCCCGCAGAACTTCCAATTACAATAATATCATGATAATTCATAGAAAAAATATTAGATAAGGGTCAATTATTACCTTATTATGTTCATTAATTTTTGCAAAAATAACATTGATTATAAATAAATGGAGGTTACAAGAAAAATAGTTGCTATAAATACCAACTAATACACAACCATTGTATTTATACTGGTTTTGGATGTTGTTAGACTAATACCTTTTATTTTGTCTTCCTCTTAAAATACATTTTCAATATACCAATTCAGCGAAAATTAAATTCAACAATACATATAAAAAAAATATAGTTTTAAACATTTAATCTTTTAATAAACCGTTTACAATCGCAAATTTTACAAGCGATGCACTGTTTTTTGTTCCTGTTTTTTCAATCAGATTTTTACGGTGTGTTTCAACGGTTCTCTTACTTGTAAAAGTTTTATCAGCCATCTCTCCATTGGTATATCCTTCGGCTATCAGACTCAGAATTTCCAGCTCTCTCTTACTTAAATCAAGGTTCAGCTTCTGATCTTCCATAATTGAGAAGGTGATTTTCTTTACCATAGCAGCAGATATTTTATGGGATACATAAGGGTTGCCTGCAGCTACTTCTTTTACTGCATTAAGGAACTCCTCACGTTTGGTATTTTTCAATACATAACCGATTGCTCCCGCCTTAAAACTTTTATGAACGAAATTTTCATTGTCTAGCATTGACAACATCATTATTTTAACATCACTGAAATTTTCATGTATATATCCTGCAGTTTCAAGGCCATCCATCCCTTCCATATTGATGTCAAGTATAGCCAGGTCGATGGTGGTTTTTTCTAAAATTTTCTGAACTTCTTTTCCATTAGTGCACTCTGCAACAACCTCCATTCCGGATTCATTTGCCAGCATCATTTTAAGCCCATCTCTGAGAATGGCATGGTCTTCAGCAAGTAATATGCGTATCATATTTTTTTTATTTATGGTTAATGATGGTAAGTACTGTAATAGTTCGTGATTAATTAATTGATGATTAAGAGCTTTTTTAATTAACTAACCACATAACAACTTTCACTTTTTAGGAATATTATAACCAATTTAATGTATTTAACAGGTAAATTTAAATGCCTTATTTATTTTATTTTTAGTACATGATAATATTCAATAAATACTTCATTGTGCAACAATAGTGATATTCATTAAATCAATAATCCAATTTTATAAAATTAATTAGTTTAAATCGATGCAGTTTAAATATTTATCTGTCTAAAAAATACTTTGTTCCATCCAAAAAATATAGTATTAAGTCCTAAATAAATACGTATTTACACTGCACTTGCGAAAAAAAATAAATGAGAATATTGCAACATACAGTTTAATCTTACATCCGTATGAAGAAGATAAATGCAGTGCTTGTAATAGATGATGACCATATATATTGTTTCCTAATTCGCAGGGTAATTCAAAAGTCAGGAATTACCGATCGTGTAATTTTTGCAAAAGATGGATTGGATGCTATAAAAAAAATGTCGGAATTTTCACCTAAAGAAAATATTTGTCCTGAATTGATACTTGTGGATGTAGAGATGCCTGTAATGGACGGTATTGAATTTGTGGAGAGTTTTTACAAACTGGATTTTGTAAATAAAGCACAGGTAAAACTGGTCATAAATTCATTTACAATAAATCCATTGATAGCGTTAAAATTAAAACTGTTAAATATTAATCAATACATACAAAAACCCTTATCCGAGCATAAATTAAGAGAAATCGTCACTGTTTACTGATTAATAAAAATTGAAAATTTTTATTTTTTAAAAATAAGGCATTGTTATTCTATCAGTTAAAAATATCTTAAAAATGTTGCAATGTTGCATATTTTTATGTCCAATTTTTAGTACAAGGTTCTTTAGACAAATACATTTTTTAATCAACATTATATTGAAATTTGTAAGTCAAATACTTAAAACGTGTTTAGTGTTTATTTCTAAGTAGAAGGAAGAACTTAATTCAACGTAAGCCAATCTTTTAAACAAGGATATCTCAACGCTTTAATTCACCATAGTAATTCTCCCTGGTATTTACCAGTTTTCCACCACAACTGATATATTCTGAAAATAATGTAGTAACTTGGAAGGGTTTTTTTACATAGCAATTGCGGTTTTTACGTTTAATATGGTTGATTCACACCCTAGAAGTATTATAAAAGGGATTACCTGGAGAATAACAGGAACAATTGATACGATACTTGTTGCTTTTTTTGTTACTTCTCACATTGGAAATGCCTTTTCCATAGGCCTTTCCGAATTACTTACAAAAGTTGTTTTATATTATTTACATGAAAGACTCTGGCAATTAATAAAATGGCAGAGATCTGACCAGGGGCCTTCTCATGTCAGAAGTTTTGTAAAAGGGGTTACCTGGAGAATCTGCGGAACCATAGACACTATTTTACTTTCCTACCTGATTACAGGACATGTTGAGAATGCATTTACAATCGGAGGTGTAGAGCTTATCACCAAAATTACATTATACTATTTTCATGAAAGAATATGGGCAAATATTAAGTGGGGAAGATTGTATCCTGAAAAAAATCCTGCAGTTGATGTTGTAAAAGAGGAGGTATAAATGCTGAATATGCATTAAGCAGTATTGAAAAAACAGTTTTCATCTTTAGAATATTTCATTTACGTTTTATTAATATTGGAATATCATCTTTCGCTACTGACGTTTTTTTTGTTTGAGCATCTGAAAGATGATTTTATAGATCTCAATTACCCACCATTACTATTAATGATTATGGTTTGTTAAATTATGGAAACTTTCCTGTTAAAGAATGAAGTAACTTGTGTTATGAATGCAACATTGTAAGACATAATTTGAGTATTTTTTTTATTCACCAGCATTTGTACTGATTTTTTTTCAAAAGGCAACTTTAGTAAAACTTGTAGGTTAATTGTGTGTTACTTTTGGAAAAATGAGATTTTTTTTAATCGCAGTATCTGTAATGTTAGTGTGATTTTTAAGAAAAATTTATAGGGGTCAGAAAGTAAGCTTCAGTAATACAACTTTATGGAAAACGCTATTTTTGTCATAAAACCTTATGATTACCATGGTACATGGGTTTTTGACGATGTAAAAGTTGATTTAGAAAAAGAGCCTTTCATTTCAGGAATTCCGGAAATTATCGATCATTACACTAAAGATCTGAAGGATCCCAAAAGTGGTTTTACTGCATTTTTTTCCCGGGGTTTATTTCCTGGCGTAAATCTGGTGTTGGTTAAAATCAATGATGAATTAAAAGAGGGTTGGTACCATGTCGAAAATAATATAAGTTTAAAAGGTTGGCTTTGTCCGGCATTGCTTAAATATTTCTCTGAACCACCAAAGAAGATTTATATCAGAATTGAAAAATAGGAGATGTCTGAGTACAAATTCATTGGCAGCACTATTTTTATTTGAAAATGTTATAATTTTTTTCAATCTATATTTAGCTTGAATCAATAACATATTATAAAATCCTTTTTCCTCAATCTAAGGATTTATTTTTTTGCACTTAATAATTTTAAGTAACCAGATTTTATATTTTCATAAGAAACATTTTGAGATGTAAATGTGTAATTAATATATAGTTTATAAAAAACGCGAAATATACCATAGCCATAAGGATTTTCTGTAAAAGTCAAAGTATTTATATCAATAATAAAATGATAAAGGTCATTTTTTCCTGATGGCAGCTAACCCACATTTGCAATCAAAACAAACAAATTATGATTACTTCGCAACAAAAATTACTTATCAAGGATACCGTACCAGTTTTAAAGGAAAATGGAGTAGCACTAACAAGTCATTTTTATAAAAGGATGTTCAGTCATAATCCTGAGTTAAAAAATACATTTAACATGGGAAACCAACAAAATGGGAAACAGCAGATGTCTCTGGCAATGGCGGTCCTTGCATACGCAGAGAATATAGATGACCCATCTGTATTGGTACATGCCGTTACAAAAATAGGTCACAAACATAAAAGTCTTGATATCCGTCCGGAGCACTATGCGATTGTGGGCAAACATTTATTAGCATCAATAAAAGAGGTTTTGGGTGATGGAGTTGTTGGTATGGAAGCAATTAAAAGAAGTGGAGGCCGTACCATTGTACAGGAGATTATTGATGCACCTTATCCTCAATTACCACAATGTGTGCTTGACAATGTTAATGTAG
>Ga0115856_100348_pt3 | contig 13798 bp, 6 predicted proteins | sample InSIn4gowninarea_FD_83870 | JGI IMG/M metagenome (GOLD analysis project Ga0115856, IMG submission 83870)
ACAATTGAAAAGATTGTATCTTAGTACGATGGTAAAGGGGAATAAAATTTTTTTTTATTATATTGGGGGGGGGGGGTTGCAGTTTGAAAAATTATCTAAACAACTTTTCTTTTTATATTTCGCCTTTAATCAGCAGTCAAATTCGTTCAGCTTCCCCCTACCACTGTTTTAGGTTTTAGCAGGTGTTATGCATCATATTTTGATTTATTTCATCAAACAACCTTTGGCCTCTCTTCAACTCCACACCCCTCCGCTCTCTTTTCACCTGCTTTGCTTTTGGCTGTGGCTCTTATTTGTTTATTATTTAAAAAGAAAACAAGAACTGGGAAACACAAACAAGAACATGCGTTTTATCTTCTATTATTTCATTTATTTTTTACATAATTTCGTTTGTATGGTAAATATTCTACTGATGTAGATTTCGTGATATCGATAAAAGTGATAGAAATCAATTAGATGTGATTGGCTCAACAAAATCATCAAATTAAAACTTGGAGAAACTAAAAGGAATGCATTAGTGGATAAGTGCATAAATGGAATAGCCATTTGTGAAAACGCAATATGCAATCTTTATGTGGATTATATAAACTACGGGAAAAAGGGTTTTGAATAATAAGCTGACCATTTACAAAGAAGCATATGGGAAAAGTGTTTCCGTAATTATCCCCCTACTAAACCAAAAAAAAAAGATTTCAAAGTGGGTGTTTTTTTTTTTTTTTTTTTTTTTTTTTTTTTTTTTTTTTTTTTTTTGTTTTTTTTTTTTTTTTTTTTTTTTTTTTTTTTTTTTTTTTTTTTCTTATGGGGGTAAAGAAGAACAGCATGAAAAGTTCAGCCTTTTTTTCTGTCAGCCTGTGCCATGTCTGGGTATTGGTTCATGACTGTATAATCAGTTTATTGCCATTTCTCCCGATTGGTAAAATTCACCGTTACTGAAAATAGTTTTTAATGCATTTTAGTGGTATTTAGTTCCTGTAAATAATATTTGTGGGTTTTTATAATTCATTGTATAAAAATTCATTAAACCTTAAGTATCGCATTAAAAGATTAAAAAAAAATGTATTTTATTGTGTTGAAACAGACATAATGAAGGTAAATGAAACTCGTATGCAGTCAAAACTCGTTATTACATCACACACAAAGCCACTTAAAAATGACTTACTAACCGAAGTGACTTCTTAAGCGGAGTTCATATTCAAAGTAAAAACAATTTTCAAATGTTTATGTGATAAGTATGCATTTAATTTACATTAGAGGTAAAGCATGTGGCACATCAAGGAAAGTATAATGAATAAAAATATTACGTAGTATATTTGTTTCTTTTGTGGATAGAATCATGTTTAATGTAATGTTATTCTGGGGATCGAGCGCACTTTAGAAAATACAGTCATAGTTATCCTGGCTTTTCAAAATTATTAATGTGACTTTTCCTGTTGATATTCCTTGAAGAGAGAATTTTAGTAGCCAGTTTAGTTCCGAATTCATGTTCTCTCGAAACTAAAATAAACACAAAAATAACAGATGAACAATTTAGTGCAAATACTTATCCTAGACCTAGAATCTCAGACAACAAACTAAAATCTAGTATCATGGAACTTACAAAGACCAACTCATTCTTTTCCAACCCATTATAATGATCTTTTGTATATCTCTCTATTTAAGAGTTTTGTAGCTAACATTGGCAAAAAAATGAAATCAAATTTCCATATATTACACCCTTAAAATTCATATCTTAAACGGAGTGGTTGGAAAAAATAAATAGTAATATAATAAGCGAAGTACATAATGTAATAAGGTAAGAAAGGTGTATAAGGACTTGTAGTGTATGAACATTTATGATGTTGCAGCATGAACATTTATCTTTTGCTCAGTGGCAGCAGCAGCCACAGAACAGAAAGTAAACAATAGAAAACAATGCCGTATAAACGCTATGTTAAATTTAATGTAACCTTTTGTATATATTTCATTTCATATGTTTTTTTGATTGTGTCTCCATGTAATGTTATTTCGTATTTATTAAATGTTTTAAAATATGTTAGAATCAATTCGTATAATTAGAACTCACGCACAGAACAAATACACCACAGGACTTCTGAAACACGATGTAATATGCGAAATGACGTCTTATCCAGGTAAAGGTTTGACTCTTTCTTGCAGTGTTTGCCTCAACTATACTATATCATCTTTGTTGTGTTTACCTCAACTATAACATCTATGTTCCAGTTCCCATAAACCAAAAATATTAAAATAGTCATTTATATTCATCAAATAAACCGATAAAACAAAACGTATTCTCCGAACCTCAAATTCTATTATGCATGTAACCTCTTGATGATATCCGCATTTCTTCTGAGCCGAGAGGTCCCACCATGAGGAAAAAGTTGATTCAATGGCTTTCCGATGGTAATTACCCGCGAGTTGATGGCGTCGCGAAAAGTTACGTAAAAATGCAAATCAATCCGTGTAGGGGACCCGGTCCTTGGTGTGCCCTGCTAATTACAAGTATGAATCATCCGCCTATAGGAGACTATCTGAAATACCGCTGATTGCTTTTGCAGAGACCTTGAATGTTTTAAGCAGGTTTTGAGAAGGGTGGATCGGCCTGTCTCTCATTCTTGGGACATCCTAAACAACTTGAAATAGCTACATAGTTGTGAGGTTTCGATTTCAAAACCTGGTGGTTCTACGTTTCTTTGTATACAATTTATTTTATTTATTTTTTTAATTTGTCTATCCCAACGGAAACCTGGCTTAAAGCTTACAGGTTAAATCCCGCCGGAGAAAACTATTTTGAATTTACAAAGTATGTAGTGAAATTAAAAATGGTACATCTGGAAATATAAATGCAAAAGAAACATTACAGCTTCAAAACAACGTGAAATTCGGCTCAATTTGCCCGAGATCGTCCGAACGAAGTTTAAACTAAATGCAACAAAGATTCAAATAAAGAATATAACAATTCAAAAAAAAACTTTAAAAAAAATAACAATTTTTTTTGAAAGAATACAAAATAATAAGCCAAAAATGATAAAGAAATGTAAGTAGGGAAAAAAATATTAATCAGTAAGTTGAAAAAAAAATTTAACGGAGTAGAGAGCCAATGATTTTTCAAAGTTTGCTTGAGGCCTATTGAGATGAAAACGAGAAGTCAAAGGACAATCTAGGACATAATGCGAATCCAGAACACACACAATTACGACTATTATTCTTATTAATATAATGCAGAAAAGCCGGAAATGACTCTCTATTAGTAATAAACAAGCTCAAAAAGTAACCCCCTCCAAAAAAAGAAAAAAAAAGTAGAAACCATAGGTAGAAATTTATAAGTGAAACGCCCTTTATCCGAAACATCCCAAATTGACTGCCAAAATTCAGTCATGTAGTTCTGAAGGATTATCCTAAAATATGATTTAGTATATGATGAAAAAACATCATTCTCTATATAATTTAAAGAAGTTGCTTGTTTGGCCAGAGAATCCACGAGTTCATTGCCCATTGTTCCAATATGGGCTTTAGCAAAAATTAGCATGATTAAAAAAAAGTTGTATAATTTGTTGTAGGATAAAATTATTTTGTTTGAGCTTCTGTAAAGCCTTTATCACTGAGAGGTTATCTTTAAATAAAATAAAAGGTTCAGATTGAAATCTTCAAAATGCCAAGTTAATGCCTGTAAAATGGCAAAAGCCTCAGCTTGAAAAACCGTATTGTAATTTTTCAATTTAGGTATATATGCAAAGGTCCACTTATGTATTTCCACGTATGTTGTGTGCAAATTCCACGTATGTATGCAAAGGTTAGCCCTAAAGACACAAAATGTTGAACCAACCCCATCCTCCGACTTGGAGCCATCAGTAAAATAAGACAAATAATTAACCGGAATAGATATTTAAATAAATAAAAATATTTTTAATTACTTTTTTTTGTAACGTATTCCTTCTTAGAACCATAAACTGATATTTATGCTTCAAATCGGCTTCAGTATTAACCAACATAAAAACGAAAAATATCAAGACTATTAAATGTAAAAGACGATATGAGACTAGCATTATCATTTTTACGACCAAATGTAAATGAAATTATCAAAAACATCAAGCTCAAATTTCTCATTGAAAGTATTCTTGTTATTAACATGTAATTAATCCCTTAATAAACGTACTGTTGTGTTTAAAGCACAAATTATTTTATTTTACATTCAAATTTACTAACAAACTATTTTACACAGTATATTGTAGGTAAGTAAACAACTTTTAAAATTTTTCTTTGTGTGCCGCCAAATTTTGAAATCGTTAAAAGTGTGCCGCGACAAAAAAAAATGTTGAGAATCACTGCTCTAAATCATCCAGCAGAGATGTTTTTTAGTGCCAAGCAACAAAGCTGTTTGTAGATGTCAGTTTTGTTTGTAATGAGCATGCCTCGCACAGCTATTTCACTGTACTTTACAACTGTATAGCATCAGTACTTAGTGTATTCACTTTGTAAGCAATCGCAATCAATTTTGATTGAAATCCCGATATACCAACCACTTACACTGACTGAAATTTATAATAAAGATTCAAAAAACGTCGACATACGGGTTAACTTTAAGAAAGGCTACATAACGTCCAATAGCGTTGAATATAGGACATAAATACTGCAATTACTATGAGCAGAAGCTTGGTTCACAACAGTACACCAAAAGTTAAACAGCTAAGACCTCGGTCAGCGCTTGGGAAGGTGAACACCTCTTGCCGGCTGGTTGGCACGCGGGACAGTATAAGCCAATGGGAACTGGTGCACGTTCTCAAGTCAATCTCAGGGGTTTCTAAACTTGGTGAAGGTCTCTTATTTGGAAGTTGGTCAAAATAAGAGATACAAAGATCTGAGCAGAAGCCGAACTCGCTAAAAAAAAATGAAATGAATTTTTCCATCATCTGTTAACAGGAGGCTGACACGACAACAACTCCTCAAAACTCTGAGCCAGGATAGAACTTTTAAGTGTGATTTTCGTGTTCAACGACTTCAAATAGGTATAAGATAGCTACTTTCATTCTGTTTTTTTTTTTTTCTTTTTACCCGAGAAGCAAAGTAAACACTCCCGAACCGCCACCATTACGATACTCGTGACGTCTTTCCACGATTCACCATAAAAAAAGAAATGACAGACGGGTTACCTCTCTCAGGGGGGTCCTGAAATTACTTCAAGATAAACGTCTATTGCAATAACAGTCCTAAACTTCCACGGCGCCAAAGGGGCGGCCGGACGAGCGACATTAAACAAGCGAGATCTACGGATTTATACGGCAAAACGTGAACCCAATGCTAACTGCCGGATAAGACAGAAAAACGCAACGAACAAGATACATGGATCCCGTCACATGCAGGCTTCCTGAAACGTACGATACGAACGGTGCTGTATTTTATTTTCTTCCTGCTTTCTTTTTTTATGGTGAATCGTGGAAAGACGTCACGAGTATCGTAATGGTGGCGGTTCGGGAGTGTTTACTTTGCTTCTCGGGTAAAAAGAAAAAAAGTATCAGCAACGATTTTCGTGACGTGAATGAAGGTTCTGCGGACAGAGGCGAAATATTGAAATCTTGTTTACACCGATGGTTTTTCGTTCTTCACACAGTACAGACTCTTTAATGTGAAATAAATAAAATATATAACACAAGTAACAATCGAGCTATAGAATGTTGCAAGCTTGATCAAATATGTTTCCCATTCAACTTCAGAATTGATATTCCACATGGTTTTTCTAGATTTTTAAGAAAAAGTTTACAAAATTTCAAATTATTTCTTTTAATCTACATTTGTACGAATAAGAAAAAAAATGTGCTGCATACTAGCACAAAATGTAAACTAAGTATAACTCAGGGTTCCCACCCTTAGTAAACAAAAAAAATTCAAAACTTTTCAAGGACTTTTCAAGGTCCAAAAATATTTTTCAAGGAGCTAAATTTATCGTTCATCTTATTATTAACACTATAATTCAAGTAATTTTCAAGATAAATTAATTAACTATGCCAGAAAACTTCTTAATTTTTATCGATATTTATTAACGCATTTATCAGCATGTTATTTTCACCTGTTTGCACAATATTTCAAAGAAAAAAAATTTCCAGGATAAAAGAAAATGAGCATTCATTTTTTCCCGTTATTACAGAAGCAGGTAAATATTATTTTAAGGTGAAAAAATTTCTAAACCTTTCAAGAACTTTTTGTCATTTTCAAGGAGTTTCTGGGCCCCTATTTGGTGAGAAAAAAAATTCAAGGACATTTCAAAACTTTTCAAAGACCGTGGGAACCCTGTAACTATATACAGCTGCTTTTTTAAAAAAACTATATAGTTACAAGTATCAAAGCAGCCTTAACTGAACATGAAATAATTTAGTATGAGATTACGTGTGTGCTGGAATACTATTTTCAGGTCTTCCCTGACAAATGAGGACACGGTTTTAATGAAGAAATATTATCAAAAAACGGGTTTATCTAATATATAAAATGACCCTAGAAGAAGCGTTTTTAATTATCAGGAAAACGAGGCAACTTAAAAACTAACATCACAAAGAAACCCATATCAACCATAGAAATAATCTACGAATGATCTTCGCGATTTTTAAAATTTTTCAGGACCTTCACACAAGATTCAGCCACAATCAATTTTAAAGAAGGCTGTAATACCAAAGCATATTCCATTGATGAATACAAATCTTCTATATCTAGAAGTGATGATCTACTAACTTAAATTGGATACACTTTAAGCGTATGAGGCGTCATACAATTAGGTAGAACACAAGAAAAGATATAAATTTCCAAAAGCAAATAATCGCTCTGTTAGAAAGATTCGTCACCACTATTCCAGTTTTTCTTCATGTCTGGATACATTTCTGATTTTAACACGCCGCAAGAAAATTTCAGCCAATTGCGGCTGAATGGCTAGCGTTGTGGTCTTCAGTTCAGCAGTTCGCGGGTTCGATTCCCGCCTCGGGTTTGGGTGTTTGTAGTAGTTCGGAATTCACTTTAAATAGCAGGTCCTGGTCTAATGCTCGCGTGTGCAAAAAATGACCGTAGAGCGACAAATCAAACCAAACAGAGAAACGTTGATAAGGCGACAGATTAAATGCACTGCTCCTAATTCCAGTGCGAATAAGACAGTAAGAATGCCCACGCGCAATTTAATATTAGTCACTACAATTGGCAAAACAAAATGAAATGACTCAAGTTGCCAGCCACGCTGAGGTGCGTGCATGTGATTGCCTTATGAGACGCAAACGACTTTGCAAGACTGGACAGCTGCCAGCCCGTAAACGACAAAATATTGGAGGAATCATCCGGACGATCTTCAATGATCCCTTTCTCACTCTTAGAACGAGTTAGATTTAAACTATTTCATGAAGAACATGAAACTCGGAATGCAGCAAAAATTATCATACATTTGACAAGTCCTAGTCAACTGATACTGAATTGTTAGATATTGTCTTCATTTCAGCAGATGAAGGGCGATTTAACGATTTACGATTCAACGGAGAATTCAATTCCCGAAATAACAAATGAGGATAACATCTGCTATCCCTGTCCAGTTTTCGAATTCATGCTACCATGTTACGTCGGGAAGCATGAATTCGGAAAAAGGGACAAAAGATAGCAGATTTATTACTCAATGGTATTTTGACCTGCTTAAAGTACAAAGAAGCTACCTTTCAGATACCGATGTTGGATGCATTTGATCGTAGAAATGACAACTAACACCTTACAATTTGACCCAAAGCTTCAATATGCTGGTGATATTTTGAAAATTTTTGATTATAAAATTAAAAATGTCGAAGATATTGCAGGTTTTTTTTGGGAGGGCTTTAATAACTTTTTTAATTGCTAATTGCAATTTAACAATATTCGTATTGATTTGCTTTAACACAATGCTTGACCTTATGAGCAATGTTCCAAAACATAACACAGAGAATGGATAACCAGCCGGCTCATGAATTATATTGGAGAGTTCTGAAAAAGCTGATTTTCTTAAGTCAAAATTATTTCTAACAGCGAATGACGTTTTAGTATGATACAATTGAACTCTCAGATATAACAGTAAAACATTTAACATGTGAAATGCATATGCAGCAGATTAACACTTAACACCTCAAGAGAACCAATAAGAAACATGAAACGAATCATAATAATACTACCAGCCACACTAACGCATCTCTACATTGTATACTTGAGCCTAGGGTATACAAATAACTACAAATAAACAAATAAGTATATATATACCTTTCAAAGTACTACAATTTGACAGTACAAAATTTAAAAAATGGAACAACCCTAAGGTTTGAGGACGGAAAAGACAACGGAGCGGGACATGTGAGAAGAGAATGATCCAGGTGAGTAAGTTCCACACGACCTCGTGTCAAATCGTGGCGCCTCGTGGCCTAGTGGACATAAAGATTTTCACCAAAACGACAAAAAAAAAGGGGGGGGAACGTCCCAAGGAGTTACATAAAACGACGAGGCGACACTGGACGTGTCTCCACTGCCAAGCTGGAGAGGTAAAGCCGAGAATTTTTATTCGCAATTAGCGGCGGAGGCAGAAAAACAACTTCCCACGCGGCATGTCGCCTCCAGCAAAGTAATGCATCACACTTTGCACGTGAAATAGGACTGAGACGCAACGATCGGCAAGGTCGACCGCTCATCCACGTGCATTCTCAATAGATGCACCTTCCACGACCGTGAGACTACATGGAGATGCCCAATGTATATATTTTAGATTAAAAGAAATTTTCTCTTTCTCGCCTTCCCCCCCCCCTTCGGAAACATAATCCGACACGGCGAAAAATGATTTCTTAGGTAACTAATTCTTTCCTCTATGTAAATTTCAAAATAAAATCTTTAAAATTACTCTCGTCAAGAAGTATATATCTTGAGGAAAGATTTACTCCAGAACAGGCCTTGCAAACAGGTATCCATTTACTATGGACACTATTTACTATGGAACACACATACACGTGTTCCACAGCATTCGGACATATCCTGTTACCGGCCCATCGGTCCACTTTCTATTGCCTTACCACTTACCTTAAAGTTATTTTTCCTGTGAAACAGATTTATGGAAGTGTTCATCGATGAAAATACAAAGCAGCACTGATTATCTGAACAGCTCGGAACCGATGATATTTTAATTGTCATAAAATGTAGTTTTAATGGATATTTATATGCATTTAAACTTTCCTCACACTGTTTACAAGATTAGCACTATCTAAATAACGCTCTGCCGTGCACAAAATTTGTAAAGCGTTTCTTAATGACATCGGCCCGTTCTTGTCGCTCTTATTTCATGGCAAATTCTGTGAAGAATAGAAAACATCTACTATAGGAAGGTTCTTTGATGCACTGTTTCAATTTTTTATCTCACGATGTTTTCCAGATTTGGATATCATCACATAAAATTTAAAATCCAGGATCACCCTTATAATGCTGTTTATAAGTGAGTTTGTATCATGAATCTTAGAACCTGCAAGATTCATTAATCCATTACCATTCATAGAGAGATGAATGTTTCATTAGAATACCAGATTCTGCTATGAATATCGAATTTCAGTTTGTTTCGAGAATGACTGTTCCTCAACCTGGATACCCCTTTCGATATCACTTTTAACAATCAAGCTACCACCTTCGTTTTACACTGACCAGCTTCAAGCCTGCCAACGGGCTTCCTCAAGCAATCATGTAAACTATTAAGAGAACTCATTCTCACTGCACAAGCAAGCAAATTTGCTGGTTTTGACGCAACATTCACAAAACTGCAGGCAAACTGTCCAATTGCAAAAAGTAACGCGAAACAACTTCTTTTTCTAAACCGAAGTCTGATATTTTACTACCCGTATTTAAAAATACATAGAACAAAATAAATTCTATCTATTTCACTGGTAACAATTTAGAATTATTTTGAAAAACTTTTTTTTGTGACCTTAATTTTGGACATCAGTACATCAGTGTAAAATAACGTTGTGATCAGTCGGATAAAACGTTGGATTAAGACTGCCCTGAAGTAGAATTCTTATGAATAAATCTCTCTCGCGACAATACGAAACTTTCTTAATAACATTTTGAAAAATGCTACCTAAAAAAGTAGCAACGACGGGAATGCACAGAAAATTCGAAAATTTCCGTTATAAATATTTAAACTTTAAAAAAAAAATCGGCAGATGGCAGATGTTAGGTTTATGACGGTCAACAGATTTTGACGAATGTAGATGCAGCATAAATCATACAGGACTCCATAAACAGGTCGCCAGGTCACTATGGTTGAGCAAAATTTTGTAGTAATGAACTTGAATTATAAGCACAAATAAATAGGTTTATTCGTGTAAAATAATTTTTGATGCCATTATAAGCACCTCGTCAAACCTCCCCACTTGAGGCAGGTTTGACCCACTATGAGAGATGTTTGACCCACATGAATTTAAAGTTAATAAAAGTCATGGTGCAATAATTAAATGTCTAGAGATAAGTTATTACAAGCAATAGACAATAATTGTATTGAAAATAAAGCAACAACTTTTTTATTTAACAAATGGCAGAGGAGAGATGAACTTGCAGCAGCAAAAATAATTTTTGGGCTGAAAAAACTATCACTTGTTATGATTCCTAGATTCTAGTTGCAAATGGCTAACAGACAAAAATAACATATTATTCTACTTGATATTGATCTGCCATCTGCTGCTCATCAGTTAAATAAATTTTTAAACATGAAAAAAGTAGGGTGGGTCAAACCTCCCTTAACAACCATGTCGGAAAAAAGTTAAAACGACACACTAAAATCACAAGTTTAAGTAAAAAGCAACTTCATTGTCTTTTAGCATACTAATTTAAGTATACAAACAATAAAACGTAATTCTGTATATGTTGCTGGCAAATGGCGCAGGAGAGATGAACTTGCAACATCAAAAAAAAAACTTTTTGGGCTGTAAACGCAATCACTTGTGATTACTCTTAGATTCTATCTGCAAATGACTAACAAACAGAAATAACATATTATTCTACTTGATATTGTTCTGCCATCTGCTGCTCATCAGTTGAATAAATGTTTAAATATGAAAAAAGTAGGGTGGGTCAAACCTCCCTAGTTTCCCCTACGTTTGTTTTATGTGAAATATCTCTTAACAGGAAACGACTTTTTGGTTCTGAGAAAAAGGAAAACGCTTCACTTTAAATGATTTTAGTTTTCATATACATTATTTTGCATGTAAGTGACATGTCTGACAGAAAGATTCACTTTTCTGAATAGAATGTAAGTTTTCCTCCTTCTGAATAGGTGTTATGTGAAAGGGGCCTGCTTCAATGAATGGAGTGTCCACTTTGTTGAATGGAACGAAGTGTCTCGTTGTTTCCTTCTAAGAAAATGGTGGGTGATAAAAGAAAAATTGGTGTAAGGTCAGTGGTGCAACATTAACTCACGTTTTTTGCACCGGACTGGATAAGAAATCTTCTAAAGGATTAAAAAGGCATGGTAAACCATAATCCGGAATGGAAAAAAGCATTCTCTATGAAGACTCAAAGTAAGATGGCAAATGAATTTTGTGAGCGACTTGGAGACTGGAGACTATTTATATCTCTTAACATTTTTCTAAGTAGATTGAAGATTACTATATTAACCCACAACAACAGAACCCTATGTACTTAATTGGTACATAAATTGTATCAAATTTTTTAACTACAAAATATTTTAAATAGTACAGCATTACATTTCTTTTGTCTCATATTCAATGGATAAATATTTATTAATGGGTAAAAGGTGATTATTAAATTTATCGGATAAGATCACGAAGCATTTCTTAAAGAGTTCAATTGATGAACACGAAAATATACACAGATAAACGAGACTAGAACGATGACACATTCACATTGCCTACTACTTAAGATTACGCATGAAGATTACAGAGAAATGCCGCAGAAATCTTTCTTCGCAGAAGCACCGATAAAAAGGCAGGCGAAACTATGCACGTTTCCATTTACAATACGTTGACAAGGGTGAAAACACGCTTTCATTGCTTCAGTCTTATCACATTATCCTGACAGACGTTGGCATTGGGCGTGTGGTTCGTCTTATGATCGAGAGGTTATTAAATAGTGGGATGGTTTCACAACCCTTTCTCCGATCCCATCAAGGCTATCTCTGTCGGTCGATGAAGATTTGATGGAAGCAGCTGCACGTGGAACACGTTATCTTCAGCTACGAATGCTCAAAGAACGACTCCCGGACAAGCGGATCTAATGTCTGACAAGAAACAGATAGGTAGGTAGTAACCCACGAGTGGACAAATCAGTGAAACTTGGTTGGAATCTTATCGGATTGTAATTTCCACTAGTGGCCACTTATTCAGCACGGATACACAAATTAAAAGACATAAATCGTGAACTTTTACAAGGGATTTACATCACTTACAAACTGTATCAAGAACGTGAATATAATTACTGACTAAACTTTTGTGACACTCAAGATAAAACAAAATGATTCTGTGTTCTTAAAGAAAAAATTACTCCCTACGCCGCTGCCGCTGCTTCAGGATTTTCACTAGTCTCCCGATTGTTTTGCTCGCATCGCGAAAGCTACAGTAAAATGAGATTCCGCATATGCACAGAAATGTTTGGACAACAAGCCGACATAAAGAACATTTCAATTAAAGGGCCAGCTCAAGAGGTATTCCATGTGAAAGAATATTTTCTAAAACTGACTTGCCATTCTACAACTCAAAATCTATATGCAAGAGAAGCACTCTCCCCGCCCCCTCTCTAAGATAGATAAAGAGCACTGTGTTGTCCTCAAAGCAATTTGACCTCTGTTGTCCTTTTTTCATTTTCACTTAGTTTCCCAGTTTTTTTTTTTTTTTTTTTTTTTTTTTTTTTTTTTTTTTTTTTTTTTTTTTTTTTTTTTTTTTTTTTTTTTTTTTTTTTTTTTTTTTTTTTTTTTTTTTTAAAAAAACGTTTCTTCTTTCTTGTTTTTGTGACCTCGTTAGCAGCGTCTTACCTGTACGTTTGTTTATGTTTGCGAGTGATAAAGGGGAAAGGAACAGAAGTGAAGAGAAAAGTCGCTGTGATCTTGGCACTTTGGTCATATATATGTACTCGAACGACTCCTTTACTACTACTCGAACTCGAGTCCTCACTAGATTAGGTGCTAGAAAAAATTGCATGCTGTAAACAGATAGATGATGCTAACCTCTTATCCGGATAATTCTGGGTAAGAGGTTTCATGTATATAATAACAGAATATTGCTTAAGAAGAGTATCCTACATTGTGACTGTTGCTTCTCTTTTATTCGACCATAATACCAGGCTTAAAATAGTTCATGTTATTACAACTTTTGTTTGAGTGACTGGTGGCTTAGCATTGTGAACAAAAAAGAAGCACACTAAGATTGTACAATCACTCAGCTTAAAACCACTTAAATGTAAGCGTGATTTGACGAACCTTGTTGTTCGCTATACGCATGTTGCAGTATGATGCTTCTTGCCAGTATAATGAGTTAAATAATATTGTTCCGTTAGTATTGAATAATAATAATGGCAACGCTCGTTACAACAATGAATAAATTACAGATTTCGCCAGTCATTTAATATCTATAAAGCTAATTAAGTAATCTATAAAATTCTCTTTTTTTATATAGTAAAAAAAAATATACGGTTTAAGCTGCATACTTTTCAAGCGAATATCTTCGATACAAATCGGCTTGTTTTAAACAAAAAGACCAAATTTTCAAAAAAAAAAAAAAAAAAAAAAAAAAAAAAAAAAAAAAAAAAAAAAAAAAAAAAAAAAAAATAAAAA
>Ga0115856_100559_pt1 | contig 13784 bp, 6 predicted proteins | sample InSIn4gowninarea_FD_83870 | JGI IMG/M metagenome (GOLD analysis project Ga0115856, IMG submission 83870)
AATATATATAAACCAAGGTAACAAATGTTTTAAGAGATGTGTATTTTGTGAGGTACTTTAATATTAAATATAACGAATAAAATTAAAAATTTTATTCGTTAATAAAAATTACTTATTGTTTTTTCTCTTAGTGAATATCTGCAAATTTAGGATATTAAAATACTATTAATCTACTGCTGAACTTGCGCATTACAATGACTGTTTCGTAATTTATTATTACGTGTAATTTCCCAACTTGAGTGTTAAACTTGTAATTAGAAAACGCTCTTAAAATAACTTATGCTAAAGAAAGTATACCTTAAAATCAACCTTAGTAACTGGCTAAAACTTTATATAAAGTTTTCTTTATTCATGTATCAGGGTTCAGATCTCTTGGAAAACCTTTGTGTAAAATTGCAATCTTAAAATGTATAGTTCGTGGTTGAAAGACATAAATAAAACTTGGAACCGTCTGGGTGCGGTGTTCCAGTTTAATCAATGGAAAATGATGTTGGCATCTGTAACCTGCAAAAAGCTTTTTTGTTTATTTTTTATGAAAAATGTAGAGAATAATTAACACTGCGTTGATTTTTATTGTCGTCCTTAAGCAAAACCGTTTCCATGGCATCCAAGAGTTCATGATTTTGTGAATCTTGTTGCCAGATTCAAGATTGGGCAGCAGAAATGTGCATTAAAAATTAGTATCTCTTTTCCAAAATTAAAATAAAATGTTTGCCACTGAGTTTCTGATCCTCGTAATGTTCTACACTAGAACACTTAATTTCGTGTCTCCACTGTGTTAAAATAATGTTTTATTCATGAAAAATATAGAAAAACAAGTAAACTCCACATTAATTTATGTTTATAAAATTCAACGTTCATTTTATTCACACGAGAGTAAAAATAATCTTCACCCATCAGAAATTTCGAAAAATTTGAATTCACCAATCAGCGATCGAATAAAAGTGGTAGGACACTTGTTTCCACAAAAGCAACAATCATTTTCCAATGGTTAATAAGAATGATACTAAGAAGAAGAAAAATAATTCAGCTACCGGTTTATATGGTAATTAAAAACGAATTACCTTACGAGACTGAAAATAAGACTGGGAAGTCAATGATGGATATTTACCTATGTTAATAAGTTATTATTAAACTTTGCTTCCATTGAATTTAAAGACAGAATTAAAATTGATGAGCGATTGTTATGTAGCTATTTCCGAACAGCTCTTATACGCTCGATGTAAATTATTTATTTTTTTTTTTAATGCAGATGTCTACGCATTCTCGACCGTATTATATATCTGCACGAGTATCTAACATTTTTTCTGGTATCTATTTGTTTTCTTTTTACATCTTTATGAAGGAGAGTTATTTGAAAAGAAAAATACTTATTTTACTTCCGTTATTTTGTATTCCTGTCTTATTCAATAATTTCTTTTCCTTTCCGTTTCCTCTGGATTCTAGAACATATATGGGCAACTGCTGGCCCGCGGAACATTTTAAAATCGACTTGAAAAACATATGCATATTCTCGGTTCTCGCCAAACAAACTTCAGAAACACGGATAGCTGCTTTACTTGTTTGCTGCTCCAATGAAAACTAACATAGAGAAGGTTCCGACAAACCTGCAAATGGAGTGGATCGAGGAACACATATATTTGAAAACGTAGAGCTAAGTGATTTTTCTACAAAAAATATCTTCCTGAAGAAAAGCACTCACAGCTCAGAGCATTTGCAAGAAAATAATTTTGACATTTGGAAGCACTTATAAATGTGAACAGTTCTTTTCCATAATGCAAACGACAAACCGAAGTATCGAACCCAGCTTACAGATGATAATCTGGAAAACTCACTGCGGCTGTGTATTAGTGAGATTGATTTCAAAATGGATTACCTTGTTCATCAAATTCAAGCTCAAGTTTCTCATTGATTTCTGCTTGTTGCAAACATGTATTTGTGTGTGTATAAGAGCATACATACTACATACTCACACTACGGCCCGCGACTTAAATAATATTCTTAATTTTGGCTCGCAGTTTCAAAAGGTTGCCCATGCCTGGTCTAGAACATCATTTTAAAATTGTATTTACATACTCAATTTATTGACGTCCAACTTCTCTCTCTTTCTCTCTCGCTCTTCTCTCTCTCTCTCTCTCTCTCTCTCTCTCTCTGTCTCTCTCCCCTCCTCTCTATCTGACTTTCACTCTCTCTCTCTCTCTTTTTTTTTCTTTCTCTCTCTCCTCCTCTCTCTCTCTTTTTCTCTCTCACACACACACCATTCCATATAATATTCTAACTCGCTTAGGGCGACATGAACTTAAGACATACACATCAAGGTATAATCAAACAAATGTATTTCCATGAACTGATTTGTTTATAATCTCATCAATAAGCTAAGCTGTTTCCACGCTCCCCACTCCCAAAATGTTTGAAAATTACTATTGTTGTAATTAGATTTTACACATCCATGCATCCGAGACCATTTCTTAAATTTTCGTATGATTCTGGTATTACTAAAGCGTTTTAAAAGAAAACAAAATATACTATTAAAGCTACTGAGCAATACCACCGGTAACAGATATTCACTAAGAAAAACAATAAGTAATTTTTATTAACGAATAAAATTTTTAATTTTATTCGTTATATTTAATATTAAAGTACCTCACAAAATACACATCTCTTAAAACATTTGTTACCTTGGTTTATATATATTGTATTTTTTAATCTGGATCCAATGGTATAATTGAATTTCTAAAATACTGTTTTGATAATTTAGAAAAAATTGTAAGAACCACGGTGACTGGCTAAAATTTATGCAAACTGAATGAAAAAACATTGATTTAACAAGCGATTCTTTCGAAATTAAAAGGATTTTTTTATAAAATTCCATTAAGTACAAAGACCAAAGAACAAGCTTTCAGCATAGGGCATTTGTGTTTCAAAATATTGCCAGAATAAAGAATAGCAGAAATTACAACACACTGGTAACTGACTGACATTTTTGTCCGTTGGTTCTGACTGGCATTATGTTCTAACTACTCTAACGCAAACAATTCGAAATTTTGTCAAAAACGTAATAAAATAGCTTACACAACAGACAGGCAAATAAAATAAGATTATTTTACTAATTTTATTCTATTAACACAACTTCTTTTTAAAATATGATTTTTTTTTAAATTTTAATGTGAACTGCTTGGACTCCACTATATTTTTAGGAATTAGCTATTCAGAGTTTAAGGTATCCCCCGTTTTACTTTAAATTGTTGTAATTTGTATTTACGTAGTATTAAGTTGTACTGAAATTTTGATTCTCAGGTTGACATTTTCGCGGAATTGTCCGAATGTAGCGCGCTCAGTTAAGAAAGCAAATCATTGTTGCAAACATTTAGCATACAAATAGTACACGAAGCGATTTATAAAGCATGGGTGCAAGTTTTCCGTCTGCAGGACGGAATTCCGTCCTTTGAAAGTATCCGAGAACGGAAGTGGGACGGAAAATTTCTTAATAATTTTTTAATAATCTTATGATTTTTTAATGTTCTAAATTCTGGTTAAAAATTATTCAAATTGCGAAACCATCCACCATCAAACGCGTAATTTGCATGGACATCAATATTTTACAATCATCTTGTATTGCTAAAAATTTACATTTTAATATTAAAAATTGAATACATTACAAATTTTTAATGCAGCCAATTCTCGAAAAGACTCACTTTCACGTAGAATAGCTTTCGAATTGCCCTCAGGATTGAAATTTATTTTATTATTATTTTTTAAATTTCTATACAAGTAATCGGAATCTTGTATTTCTGTGTTTTGTAGTTTTTGCGATACGAGCAAAACAATCGTCAGATTCGCGAAATACTTAAAATAGAACGGCGTAGAAATGTAATTTTTTCAGAGTAGGAAGATTTCAACAAAATTTTTATCACTGTTATACAATACAAAATTTCGACGCTAAATTTTATCACTAAGCAATTTATTACACGTTATTATTACATATAGCTATGTATAATTATATTAAACCTTTGATTTCCTGTAAATAGTGCTTTCCTGCAACGTAACCCTTACTGCAGGAAAGCAAATAAAACTGTCGACATTTTCCGTCTTGGTCATATCTCGTAACTTGCGCCATGTTATAACGTTTTATTTTAAAACCAAATTTTTTATATCAGATTATCATTCGCCTGTCTGACAATCCTATCAGATACGTTGAAACGCGTGAAAATTAGAATACAAGCTTTCGCACTAATAAAAATAAATAAAATAAAATCTATTAAAGTGTCGCAATTTTGCAGAATTCATTATAATTTCTATTGTGCTTTGCCTTCCGGTACCCCCGAAACTGTGCGTGTCTGTGTTTAAAACATTAGCTACATCGTTAAAAATGTATTTCTTACTTTTCCTCGCAACAAACAAAGAGAGGAAGATGTTTGTTTTCCATTCATAGTTGTTTTATTTATACTCTGAGTTAGGAAGAAGGAGACACATCCTGCAATTAAAAAGTAAATAAACAAAAAATAAACGCGACCATTTTTCGTAATAGTATACCAGTTGTAAGACAATTTCTCGCGTGAAAACACCACGACCACCGTGAGAGGTTATAGCAGCGACTCGCTGTACCAACCTTAAGACAGAGGCCATATTTGGTCACAGAAGAAAATTTCGTTACAATTTTAAAGCAACGTGCAGTAAGATCGAAAGAAAGACACCCTTTCCTTTGCCTGAAATTCTTCAAAATTTGATGGGTGATTTATAGTCGAAAAAATGATCCATAAATTTCCGAGTTTAAGCCCCATGTGAGGGACTTTATAGAAAATTTAAAGAGCTTACAAATGGAAGATAGCAAAACTTATTTGATAGACATTTGATCGATTGTTCGTTAATAATTGTTAAATAACTAAAAACATTCATCGCTTTAATTTTGTATTTTTCAATTTAAAATACAAAATCACAGAAGGAGGAAATACAAGTATCTCCTCCTTCTGCGATTTAAACATTTCCCATAACTGTAAAATGAGAACAGATGCAAATAACAAAAATTCGAATTAATAATTTGACCATAAATTATTACTTGCACGAAATTTATTTAAAATTAATTTTCATCTACACCTGAAAAAACGCCAACTGTGCCGTCAAAGACTATTAGTGCAAGTTCTTTGTGCCTATGAAGATTGCACAGACAGCTGAATTTAAGAGAGCTGATCAAGACCAGATCGCTGAACTTAAGACCAGAGCGCTAGCCATTCAGCCGCAGTTGGACTTTTACAAAGAGAGTCAACCGCTATCACCAGCCAGCCAGATCCGGTTAGTTTCCGATTCAATGTGATGTATTTATACGTACTGGAGCCTATATATTAAATGCATTTTTCTATAAGCCTGCAAGAATACTTCAGAGTTATAAACATAGTCCTATAGTCATTGACATTTGTATAAAATGAAATATTCCGACGAATCCTGATGCACTATAAAAATAATGTTGTGAAGAGAGGTATTAAGAGAAAGGTGTAGGTCGTGTGTATTTTATATCATCACTTTACAGGAAGGGCAATGGGTAATGTTGAATCAAATGTCTATGTCGTGTGTATATCGTATGATTTGCATGAGTTGGACAAAAAAAATTCTTTAAAAAAGCAAAATCAAGTGACAAACTGCGTAGTTAAATATTCTAAAATAATCTTCCAGAAAATTTTGAGCTCCGACATAAGACTAGTCCCTGTGTAATAATTACACTTTGCTTGAAACATAAATATGCAAAAATAAAAATGTGTGCAAATTTACATTCGAAGTCATAGCATACTGTAATTCCATGGTGACCACAATCTTATCGAGCACACACACATGTTCGGTATTTTCTCGATATAGTTGTGGTTCACAAAAGTTGCTTCTTTTTCAACAGCGCATAAAACCAAAATAATCTTGAGAATAATGAAAGTGTATAGCACAAGACAGCCCTAAACACTTAAATAGAAAACATGTGTCAACGGTCTCCACGTTAAGTAACATCTTATAACACAACTTGCTTGCCTTTCTTTTTTATCTTGACTGTGACTGAGTGGGTAGTGGTCTGGTCTTCAATTCAAAATTTTCGGGCTTGGATGTTTGTAGTGGTTCAGAATCCACTTTAAACAGTAGGTACCTGTCTAATTAGTCCTCGTGTGCACAAAATGACCGTAGACCGACAAATCAAACCTTTTTATCTTCTGCCTTCTTGACAATACCATAACAGCAGTGAAACACAATTAAGTATCATCCTATGTTTTTTAAAAATGGTTACTCCCGCTACCTCCGCTGTTTCAGGAATTTCGTGAATCTTCCGATAGTTTTACTTGCCTCGCAAAAACTACAAACATAGAAATATGATTTTCCATTTATTTGTACAGAAATGTTTATAGAACAAGCCAAACGTAAAGAATGTTTCAATCCAGAGGGCAGTTCAAGAACTATATATAATAAATATTGTCTTTTCGTTAACTGACTTGGCTGATTTATAAATCACAACGTATTTCCAGTGGAAAAGACATTTTTTTTAAAAGATTGATGGAAAAGTTTTATACACTACATAGACATTTTTTAAATTTCACTTTATTTAATTAATTATAATATTTTAAATGTTTTTTCTTTTTCTTTAAAATGCCACTTTTATTGCAAATTTAAGTTATTCAATTTAAAACTTTGCTGCTTATAAATATAAAAGACATATTTTCTTTTTTCGCGTAAAAAACGAGTTTTACAGAAGAATTAATTATAGTTATTTACATAAAATAATAATCGATATTAATAATTCGTTCATTGTTGTAACAAGCATTGTATTTATTATTATTCAAAACTAACCAAATAAAATTATTATTTAATTTATTGTACTAACATTAGCGTTTTGCTTTCAACTCACGTATTTAGTTTTCTCTTCCTTTATAATTCAAATCATGCAATTTTCCTTTTAAGTAGTTTTAACTTGTGTGATAGTGACTTATCCATTATAAAAATCAACTAATGGGCCATGTTTTTTGCTTAGTTCACAATGCAAACCTTGCAAGTCAAAAGGGAAGATTGCTTCTAGTGTTGAAAAAAAAAGTCACAAAAACTTAGCAAAGCTACTACTGTGCGTGGCCAGCAATGGCGGATATAGGCAAGCAGCACACGTAACTAACTGTGTAAGGAAATGAAGATCTCAAACGTAAACGTCAATTGAGTTTCCCTTGTGTCTCCGGCCGGACTCAGTTGTCCCACCCCCTCTGTGCATCCCATACTCCGAGTCTCTAATAACTATGATCGAAGGCTCTTTTCGCATGGCAATAGGACGGACCACCACGGCTCCGTGTGCAGTCCATACTCTGGGCCCTGTGTAAATAGCTTAAATATTGTTTTCGTCGAGAGCATAGGCTTCCTGGTTTGAAATAATTTCCCTCTTCTTAGGGATTTATCGAGTGAAATTCCCCAATGGTGAAGGAAAATCGGAACTTACAATGTATACAATCGTGCGTGTATATATGGATTACCAAAACAGAGTACCTTCACAATATACGATTTATGATATAAACAAAGATTATATGGCAGAACAATTCAACTATACAATCAGATCATATCACCCCTGTGGGCCGAACAAAAGTGTCTATTCAAGAGCTTCAACGTTATAAGCGAGTCTGCTCATTTTAACAAAAGACAATGCGTTTTAGAGTATACAGGTGTTCAGTGTTCAAGGAGACCAATAGGAAATCATAAACGGTTAATCTATACCGTTAAATACGGTAGATATATAGTTCCAGTCAGAAAAATGTATATAATGAATGGTTTTTGAATCAATAGACGCATTCTTGAAAAACTGAGGAAATCCAAATTTTTATTCCTCCAACCGGTCCTATGAGTCACATGAGTAACATGTAAAACAATAAAAGTTTGATGCTTTTATAATTAAAAGTGACTTAATTACTACCATCTTAAGATTTGGAACGTCTTTTCTTCTAAGAAAAGGAGGTCTCACACATACATGTAGTTGCCCCATATGTCCATGCGTAAATCACGCTAGAGAGTAAACAATTATCATCAATTTTAAATTTCAAGTTATTTATTGCCGAGAGAATTTTATAACTTTTCAAAGTTAGCCATATAGTACTTCCCGACCAATGCGTTCTGGGGGAAACAAATTACAAAAATCTTTACTCTGTGATTCTATCCCAGTGGTCGGCAAAGTGCGGCTCTTTATCTCGTTAAGTGCGGCTCCGGCACAAATATCCACGGAAGGCGCAATAATATCATTTTAAAAAAATCTTGGTAAGAAAAAAAATTACATAATATTTTGATAAATTAAAATTCTTCTATAAATCGAAAGCAGAGCAACTTCAGCATTTGTCCTCTTAATGCTGCGATAACTGAGTTGAAATTTTCTCCTTTTGAAATTGACATTGGTGGCTTTGAAATACAATTGCTGGATTTTAAAAAACAAGGAGATATGGAACTCTAAATTCGAACGTCTTTGTGTTGAATTGGAAATACTGGAGAAGAAAAAATGTGATTTTAGTTCAGAACACAAGTGGTCTGCTTTGAATGACCTGCAGAAGGAAGACATGATCATTTTCAACGCTTGGAATAGTATTCCTGACTCTTATGATCTGAAAAAGCTCTCGTTTGCGGTTCTTTCGCTTTTCGGTTCTACATATATATGCGAACAATCTTTTTCAAGCATGAACATTATCAAGAGTAAACTGAGAAGTCGTCTTATTGCTGAGAACTTGGAATCATGCCTAAAATTAAAAACAACAACATACAAACCTGACTTTACTCAAACTTTCCAAGGAGATGCAAGTATAATGTTCGCATTAATAAATATTTATTAAGTATGATATTTAGTTTTATTTAGTGTACTACTGATTTAGTGAAATAAAAGTTTACTAAACAAGCAGATTTGGCTCCCATTTTTTTTTTTAATTGTTGTAATGTTCATATTTGGCTCTTTGGCTAGTAAGTTCGCCGACCACTGTTCTATCCTATGCAGTAAATGTCTTTATCTTTTCAAGACTCTAGGGATTTTTGCTAACAAATAGGGAAAAAAGTCTCGGGCCACCTGTGAGCAGAGAACACACCCCTATACATTCAATTCGGTAGCTAAAGTAGAGCTCATAACCCAGACGCCGCCTACGTAACCCACGAAGGGTATTTAAGGTTATTACTTGCGCCTTCAAATACCGACATCTTCATTGGGCAGTAATAGGGAACACGCAAGCGGTTACACCCCTTTGCATGTTCGCAGGCACAGGAGCACTTTTTTAGGCCAGAAATGCAATTTTTTCAGGAATGAAAATTGAATATTTTGAAACGGCTTGGCTGCCAGAAGAAAATAGGATCGAGGGGTATTAGAGAGGGAGACAATGCGCGAGCACACTAGTTTTGTTTATTTTTTCTTGTTCCATGACAGGACTACACCATCACATGGGTCAGTAAACCCCGAGGATTAACCTTTGGCAAACTTTATTTATAAGATATCCAAACAAAAGCAATCCGAATATTGATATTTTTAATTGCTTATTGTTGCGTCACTAACAACTCTATTTGAGAACATTATTAAATGAAGGGAGAGAATTAATTATTTTAGTAATTGTACAGTAGACACAATCTCAAATCCGCACGATGTTCTTTGACGTAAATTAAATTTTCTGTTATGCAAACTGATCAATTTAAAGCTTAGAGAAAGACTGTATTTATTTAAAAATATGCATGTTTAAAGCATTTTCTGATGTGTTAAGAACATACATCAATTATATTTAATTCAACAAATTTTTGGATCCCGCGGCAAAGTGACTCTAATTTGGATTCAGTGTTTTGAGAAACGGAATTGAAAGAGCATGAAATTGTGACTATCAGGGTTTAATAAAAATTACGTAAACAAAAAATTTATTGTTTTAAAGCATGACCCCCAATGGGCATTGTGGTTCGATTCCCAGCCACGGGTCCGTGGTTTGAATCCTCAGTGATGAATCATATTTCATCCACCGGATGTTGAACTAGTGAACCATGGTGAACAGAGACACGATGCTATTTAAAAGAAACAACATTAGGCACTCATATCTGTCTGTGACTTTCAAGTGAAGTGAAATATCATATTTATTTAGTGTCTTGAATATGATGGGTTTGGCATCTACAAAACAACCTTTGCGAGAGGTGTTATTCTTCTATATTCAGTCTCAAATCTGCTGGGAATAGTCATCATTTGGTAGTGGAAGTACACATGGGGAGGGACATGCTGTGTCAGAAATAAACGTGCAAAGATTTATTCCGACGATTGAGAGACAATTATTTTAAGGTGAGACGAAAACTTTAGACGATGGATTTTTAGAGGCACTACTAGAGGTGGAATGTACATCTGATACTCTTATAAAGCTGTGTGAAACTCTAAATGTGGATACGTCAACTGTTAGTAAGCAATAGAGATGATTCGGAAATCGAAAAGCTGGGTATCACTTGAATTGACGGTCAATGACGTTGAGAAACGCTTAACAATCCTTGTCGTTAGATTGTTAACCGCTTCCTTTACAAATGTTTTTACAAAGAAATATGTTCATGACTTTGTTTATTAAATTGCAGACGTTTATGTGATATTGATCAGACAAATTCAAGAAAAAAAAGCATAATGCTCACATATTAATAATATATAAAGTATACAAAATATCTGAACTCCAATAAGTATAAAAGCGATGTTTTTCCCACACAACATGTATTAAAATCTTATATACAGACAACCTTATAATTTCTGTATTTCGTACGTTTAGCCTTACAGAAACGTTTCTTCTGAACTAATTTAAGATTCAAAGATAAATTAGTGCTCTATGAACTAATTTGTTATTTTCGAATTTCATCATTAATACAGAATATGCCTTACTTATGTTCTTTTAATTTCAATTCATGCACTTACAGAGACAGATAATAAATTTAAAATACCCTCTACAAAACGTTTTGAAAAATATAATGGAGAAATGTTGCCGATAATTATTTTATGTTTATAATTTTTTTTTTTAAATCAGGTGAAGTGGAAACTACACTCTATAATAAAAAAATCGACGCACCTAGAAGCAATCATCCGATGGCTTTGAAATTTCGTGTGCATAAATGTTTTCAACATATATGCAAAATGATTAAAGTTTGGTGTCCATTGAATGAATAGTTTGATCTCTAGCGCATCGAAACAGCGCATCCAGCAGACGTATATAAGGAGCAGTTCTTCAACTGTTGTTAAAACTTTCAGTTTCATTGCGATTCAGATTACCTGTCAACAACTTAAAAAATGCCTCGTTGCAGGATTCGTGCTCATTACGAGCAATTTTCAGAGTTTGACAGAGGTCGTATCACTAGATTGAAAGAGGCCGGTTGGACAAATCGGAGAATAGCTCGTCATTTGAGTCGAAGCGATGCGACAATTCGAGAATGCTGGCAAGGATGGGTGGAAAATGGCAGAGTTCAGCGTCAGGATGGTAGCGGTCGACACCTAGAGCTACAACATATCGTGAGGACAGAGTGATTGTCCGATCAGCTGTCACAACGCCTTCTTCATCTCTATCAACCATCAGACGTTCAACCCAAACACCAGTGTCCACCATGACCATTCACAGACGGTTGAGAGAGCGAAATCTACGCTCGCGCCGACCGTTACGCCACCTGCCACTCACGCCTGCACACTGCCGAGCCAGATTACAGTGGTGCATGGCTCGATCAGGTTGGAATGATGCCGACTGGGAACGTATAGTCTTTAGCGACGAATCTCGCTTCCAACTCTGTCCTGACGATCGTCGAAGACGTGTTTGGAGACGCACAGGGAAGAAGAGTGATCCTGCTTTCCCTATTGCACGCCACACCGGCCCACAACAAAGCATTATGATCTGCTGTGCCATTTCCTTTGACAGCCGGACCCCTTTGGTCGTCATTAGAGGTACACTTACTGCACAGCGATACGTCGAAGACATCCTAAGACCTGTTTTGCTACCGTTCATTTTGCAGTGCCCTGGGATGGTTTTTCAGCAGGACAATGCCAGACCACATACGGCACGTGTTGCTATGAACTGTCTGCAAGCTTGTCAAACTCTTCCTTGGCCTGCCAGATTGCCAGATCTCTCTCCCATCGAGCATGTCTGGGATATGATGGGAAGGCAATTGCATCTGGCACGGAATGTTGATGACCTCGTTCGACAATTGGAACGAATTTGGCAGGAAATACCGCAGACCATCCGGGAGCTTTATCGGTCTGTGCTACACCGAGTGGCAGCTTGTATCCAGGCTAGAGGCGGGTCAACATCTTATTGAACTTGTTACTGTAACTCTGAAATAGATTATTCAATCGTTCTGAAATTTTAATCAGTTACTATTCTGTACATTGTCTTCCTATTCACCAATTTTCGTCTCAGTCGAACAACTCCTTGCTGCGTCGATTTTTTTTCTTTTTTTTTTATAGAGTGTATGTCTAGGTACTACGCCTCTACGAGTGAAACGACTTTTGCGAATACTGTACTTATATTTAAAAGGTTATTTGTAGTAGCCATCGCATGCATGAATAAAACGAATTTATGCCAATTTCGATAATTTTTAAATTTAAATTTTGCATCATTATTTAGTATAGAATATTCATGTAAGAGTGAGTATACATGTGAACATAAGCTAATTTTAGCCTGATTTCATACTCACGGTCCGAGAACCAAATGGCAGTAGTCAAAATTGAACGGGCGTAGACTACGTTTGTGCCAAAAATAAAGCAAAATTTTATAATATTATTTATTATGTTATTATTTTTTATGTTAGTGAATGCTAGAATGCACTCAATCGCGGGTTCGTATTCGCGGGTTCGATGCCCGCCTCGGGCTTGGGTGTTTGTAGTGATTCAGAATCCATTTTAAGCAGTAGGTCCCCGTCTAATTAGCCCTCGTGTGCAAAAAATGACCGTACAGCAACAAACAAAACCAAGCCAAACCAACCCTCTCTTGAGAAACGTCTTCTAGAAATACTTTTATTTAGGTACTTCAGATTGGAAAGTAGGACGCTTTACTTTCATCCTTGAGTAATTTACTCAAAGTACCTCAACTCCGTTATCTTCTGCTTGGGCAGACGCCTAAACAGACAACAAGACCTCTTCAGGTAGACGGACTGCTTTCGAATGTTCTTATAGAGCAACATTCCCACAATTAGCGGAGAAGTTACAAGGGAATTATTCCTCATGCCACCCCATGCAAACACTTGGTGCCGTGAGGGCTGCTCCGTGCCAAGCAGGAAAGAAGGCATACGTACTCAATATTTCAAAATAGAGTGTCAGTTACACCCAAATTTGGCATCTGGAGGTGAAGGTGATACTTTTTTTACTTTTATCTCATGTTTTGAAGAAAACGTTTTAGTTCGCAAAGAAATTTTAACTACTGTTACTTTCATGTAAAATAATTTCTAAAACTGAGGAAAGAGGGATTCAACCAAGAACTAAAATGTTATTTCTAGACATTGTCAATGTAAGAACTCTAATTGTTCAAAGTGTTATTGTAGCTCTGAAATATCTTTATTAAAAATAAATTTTAAGTAAAATCTTGCTATCAGAGAAAGTTATTATGTATCTATAACTTCAATAATTTGGCATAAGTCATTTTCACAAAAGAAGTTGCTTGATAACATCAGGCTTTTGAAATAATAAAAAGATCCACCCCGAAAAAATAACTGAATAAAATCTTAAATAGAATGGTAATGAAAAAGAAAAAACATTTAAAATATTATAATTAATTAAATAAAGTGAAATTTAAAAAATGTCTATGTAGTGTATAAAACTTTTCCATCAATCTTTT
>Ga0115856_100421_pt1 | contig 13731 bp, 8 predicted proteins | sample InSIn4gowninarea_FD_83870 | JGI IMG/M metagenome (GOLD analysis project Ga0115856, IMG submission 83870)
CTCTTTAAAAATATTTCTAGTGAAACTTTCACCACCATTATTGCATCAAAAGAAGAAAGCAGAGAATTCCTTACTCCGAGATTGCAAAGAGAATGCCACAAACAAATTATAAATTAAAAGCATTTCTTTGTTGAGAGTATGTTTGCTTTTTATTTTGTGCTAATATATGCAATTCTACTTTCTTATTTTTATAATTATATTAATTATGACTTTTAATTCAATATGTACTTAATAGCGATTAAAGCACTCCTTCAATTGGATCAAACTGTGTTTCTAGAACACACTCCGGATAAGACGTCACTCCGCTTATGACGTCAATTTTTGATGTCCCCGAGAGTGACGTGATAACGAGGTTTGACTGTAGTTGAAAAATGCAATATTAATGTAAATACACATTTTCGTTCAATGCTTACATATTATGAATAAAGAAATAACTAATAATTCTAGACATATCAGAGGAAATTTACGTCTACTGTCCAACCCATTATGTTAAATGTTTTCAGATCAGTTTAAATTCTGATCGATAAGTGTTTCTATATAAATACAGCATGTTGTATATTAATAAAAACATGTTTCAGTGATCTGGATTCTGGTGAAAGAAGAAAAATTCTGTCTATATATAGAAACATAAGAGTTCTTATGTAGCATACGTAATTTTAAAGCAGCGAAATTATTATATGTAAATATGCGAGGGAATTGGATGTTTTCATCATAATGAGAACATTTACTGGTGCTCACAAAACCTTTATTAAAAAATGTTCATAATTACGTTTCGGCTATTATTGCACGAATTCTCAAATATACGCGATAAAATTAAAATATTAAATGTCAAATTATCCAATTTTGAACAAAAGTCGATTGCATACACGTACAACTAAACTCATTCATACAGCATTTGGGTCATACATTCCTCATATATTTTAATTGATAAAAATAATTATTCTTTAAAAATACTCATTTAAATAATGTTTTATAGGTGTAAGAGCAAACCAAACTGAAAATACTAGCAAAGGAAACATGTGTTCTTTAACAGCTTGCCTGATTATCCCGAGCTATCTCGGGTTCGTATATATTGCAGTTAAGTATTATCCCCAGAAAACTCGAGCAAAGCAGAATTTGTCAGTACGATTTGTTTTATCACGGTTTTACTGGGCCTGTAGGAAATGAAATATTCACCTTTGAAAGGCAGTTTGCCAAGTTTTGGTTTCGCGGTTCTTTTGATGAGTCTGTGTTCACTTGTTTTCCCTATTGTATAGTATACGTTGGCTTGTGGATTAGTAATGTATAAAGACGGATAGTTGCGTTGAAAAAATGTAAAATAATGGCGATGATGCAAGATTGCAAAAGCGATGATTTTTCAGACAGTGATTATTGAGATAGTGGACACTGAAAATAGTAGAAGTGATTCTTCTACAAGCAGCCCTATTGAAGACGATAGTTCATGAGATTCGGTTTCGGACGATTTTCCGGTAGCTTGCAAATTGCATGCATTTGACAAGTTAAACTAAGTTGCCCCCTCCACCTGCTCCTTTTCCTTTTACTGACAATGTTGTTCCTTGTTTTGAAAACTATCACACAAAGACTATTATTTAACTTTATCCATTTGCCCAAGAAAACTCGTGATAATAAACTAATATTAAAACTAAATGCTTTTACACCTGTAAACATTTAAAAATTCAACTCAAAACCTATATATTTCTGTTTCGGTTCCTTGTATTTAATAACAAATTAAAAAAATGATTTTTTGCAATTTTTTTCAAAACAATTTGTAAGGAATGCGGTTAACCTCCAGTACTTGAGTTCCGATTAAGATTTCACAGAATGGTAGCTTATTCTTCTGCGTCACAGGGAACACTAAGTAGGCTAAATCAGCTATATTTAAAACAATTGCTTTTAAAGTTTGCTGTTTTGGGGGCCATTAATCAGTGTGACATCAATGGTAATCAAGTTAGAACTATTTCTCAATGACAAACTTAAACTCATTATAAATGTCTCGCGTGCTAATTCTTCGCAAGATGTACGAGGAGACTTCTGATAGTGATAACAATGATCAAACAAAAGTCAGATTATTGAAGTAGAATGTGGTTACAATTAATTTGTACAAGTATTCTACAAGAAAGCCAATTAACGTTTATTGTATTACTGACATTTTCTTGCTGCAAGCAGGCAAATAACGATGATTTATAATTTACAATAACCCTATTTTCATTATATAACTGCGTTTAAAACAAGCCATTCTGGCTGAAATGCTTTGAAGGCATGGAATTAAATAAACGAAAAACGATGCTAGAAAGATCTGTCCAAAGCAAATTGAAAAAAAAAATCTATGTTAACCTAAATTACCTTTCAGCAATAAAGGCATGCAGCTAACTTTGTACATAAAAATTTCTAAGCACCTGATATTGCGGCATACGTTTTAGAATCGAACATTCAAGTGTCAATCTCATCAATTTCGGGAGAAACTCAAGGTCTGACCCCCTTTAAGTGCTGTCGGAATTCTGTAACGCAGAAACAGATTAATTAAAAATGCAATAGTACAAATCAATAGAAATAATCTATTATTTATGCTCAGTAAATCGAAATGTATAGTCAGTGGCTTATATAGTACATGTTCAACAAAAACGCTTCAATACGTCACTGACATGTGACGCTGAGAAAAAGAATGACAGGACAGATGAAGTTAAAGAACAAACAGAACAGAATTTCGAAAGGTATCTAAATAATTTAGATAACTTTCCATGCTACAGCACCACATCTCTGTGACGATTTGTAAGCTCCCTGTTTGAATCGCAATCGTTTTTTTAATACTCAATTTTACAGAATTCCGCCAAGCAATTTCTAGTGCACTCATCATTCTAAATCCTCATTACTTTGGGGGCAAGTCATCTTAAAGCAGGTTTTACTGCTAGGATTTGGGTGAAAACGATTAAATTATCCACTTATTGCTAGCATCGTGTTTGTACATAATTTTTAAAACTATTTTTAATTGGAACGTAGCTTCATCTTTTGCTTTATGGTATCTTTTTCTGTATAAGACGATTCATTCTCTTATCCACCAGTAACGAATTGGAAATTTGAATTTTCGCATTGAAATTACCTATTGCTTATTATCGATTAAAGATTTCTCCATTTTAAGATGATTTAACGTATTTATATTTGATAATCTGATTTATTGTAAGCAAGTCTACCACGTAAAATTTCTCAATAAACGTTTGTTTAACTAACAAGTGCTCCGTCATTTTCGTCTGCCTTCCCTTCAAGTTTTTTTTTTAAAGAATTTCAAGACGCAAAAGAAATTGGCGGATGATTTCTATTTTCATCGACTTAGATTTCTGCTGCATCGGCATTCTTAAGTTCTCGAGTTATTTTCAGAATACAACGCAATGATCAGTAGTTTGAGTTTTGAACCGAAACGTATTTATCTCCGTAGTTAATCGAAAATCAAGATTTTTTTTTCTTGACAAATGTAACCCTATAAATACATTACTAATGATTTAGAGATTAGTTTTCAGCTAAATTGTAATGTGGTAAATTCCTTTTAAATCATAGATGCACTCACTTAAAAAATCGTAATACTTTTACAGCATATTCATTAAAAGCATTTAGAAATAGCATCGCATTACGTAATATTCGTGGTATTAAATTAATGAGGTGATGACAATAATTTGAATAGCATAATAAATCCATATTAAACACCTTCTCACAGTCCATAAAACATCACATATTTAGAAGTCTCCACGTACAAATAAGGAAAAAAAAACCAACGACTGAAAATGTCTTATTAAACTCTCCAGAAACAATAGCTGGAAGTCCACAACAGAATAATGCTTAGTTGAAGATACAATGCTCATTTCGCTTACGCAAAGTAAAATACATGGAAATGGTGCGCATTCATAATTTAAATACATACATGTCACACATCATACACTGATCGCCGAGTTTATAGAAGTATGACAGTTGGCAAAGCAGGCATCATCGAATGATGCAAGTGTGCTGTTTGAACTTAGTTTGAAATGTGCTAAGTTGCGATAAAATCTTTGGAATCATAGAACTGATTGAAATAAACCATTATCTGAGTGAAATGTATTGTCTAAACTTTGGCAGTTTTGAAAGATAAAACTAAATTAAAAGAAAACCAGTTCTTTGACAGAATTATAAGAAACGTAATTTAATTTCGTCTGACTGCTAAGAAACTATTACATTGACATCGCAGTGGATCTTCAGCAGTATAAGATTAAAAGAATTCGTCTCATTCCCCGAAAGTTAAACTGTAAATCCAGTCAACACTTTCATGATCGCGAACAGCTACGAATAACTATCGTGAGCACCGGTACCTCTCTCGATTAGTAAGTCACTATGGCACGGTCATTTCACCAGTAATTCTATCGAGAGAAACGTTTCAGTTCCAGTGTTCACTATGTTAAAAAGCAGTTAAATGGTAAGCACTCTAAGATTTACGTTTTAAAACATTTTAAAATCAACCGGGCAGAGCAGTGGTTATCAAGATTTGAGGATAACTAAGTAAATGCGAACTAAATCTGATCAATGAACAATAACTCGCAGAACAAATCCTAAGAAATGTTTCGTGCTATGGATTGGGGGACGGACAATTTTTTTTTCCTTTCACTGTTTACATTTCATTATGTATTTCGCTATTCTCACCGAGCTCTTAATCTTATCGACTTCTTTGCGTATACGTAGAAAGTTCTCAGTTATCTTAAGGTATCCGTATACCTTTGAAATCCGATTTTCGATCAATTCATCGATTTTCTAATTTTGCTTCTATATTAAAGTCCCATCTTTTAGCTTTCCAAATCAGTTTAAATTTTTTTCTTATCTGCTTTAGAAGTTGATCTACAGCAATTTAAATGCTACCTAGTAGCAAATTTTTAAAACCAGAAGTTCTATTCTGCTAACCGGAAGTGAACTAAAATGTTTGTTTACATCATCGTTTTAGCTTCGATGAGGACAAAAATGGTATCTTATATGTAAATAAAGATAGAAAATAAAATTTCATACGTTTATGATAGTTAAAATGATTCTGGAAACAGATTTGCTTTAGAACTTGGCAACACCATTCAGATTCTTAGTTTGTTTACGTTTTCCATGTGCATGCTTTGAGTTCTGATCTTTTATATTTATAACCTACTATTTACAACATATTTGAAATGAGAAATTGTTTGGAAAGAAGCAGAAAACTAAAGTTTTATGCTAATAAATTTACTTAAAAGTTGGAGACAAGAAACGAAAGCGGTCCAATGTGCAGTGCTATTGACGACTCGATACACCATTCGACTCCAGCTTCAAAAAATTCTGAGCACCCTCAAGAAAATCACTATTTTAGACAAAAAAATGAAATCAACCGGGCAGAACAGTGGTTATCAAGATTTGAGAATAACAAGAGAATACGAACTAAATCTGATCAATGAACAATAACTCGCTGAACAAATCATAAATGTTTAATACTATGAATTGGTAAACAGGCAGAATGTAATTTACTTTCTTTCACTGTTTACTTTTCATAACGTATTCCGTTGTTCTCATCGAGCTCTCGCTTTGATTTCTTTGCCGTATGCGAAAAACGTTCTCGGCTAATTTAAAGCGCATGACATTACATTTACTGAAACTTCTGGCTTCATGTACTGTGGCCAAGCCATAATGGTTTTTGAAATTCTCTATTCGTTTGTCAGCATTATTATAGAAAAAGCGTAGCAAACAATTGGAAATATGAAATGGTATGTAAATCAAACATCCGGAAGGAAGTAAAATAATTTAACCTGGTAGCAATTTTAAACGAATGTTTAAAATTGCTGAACTTATTATGTTCAGTTAATGCATGGTTTACACCTGGGATTTTTTTTTTTTTTTTTTTTTTTTTTTTTTTTTTTTTTTTTTTTTATTAAATTTTTTATTATTTTTTTTTTTTTTTTTTTGCTGTTTGTGTTTCTAATCAACATGCGAATGAAGTCGTGTATTTCACTCCAAACAATCCGCGTTTCATCTTTTACTTCCGTGCTGAATCTTTTGATGGCACAATTCCTCATGAGGCAAAAATGATGGTTACGATATTCGAAAATAACAAATTGGAAATCTTTATCTTGCGTAGTACGAAAACAATATAAAAAGATTTAGACCAGAATGTAAACAAACCAGCAAACGAGAGGAAGCTGTGAACGATCCTAGTTCGATGAGAATGTGTATGCGTTGAAGAAGAATGTGCTGGTGTAGTCATTAGAACTGAGCATGCTTTCTTCATTTGTTAAAAGCCATTCCTTAGTATTTTGGCAAGACATATATTTAAAATTTATAGAGAGGCGTTCTTTATTAAAAAATAAATTTTCTGCTGTAATCAGAAGTTATGAATGCGTACACCTTTGTACTGCCGACAAATCAAAGACTGTCTTTAAAATTTTAGTAACTTCATACTACAAAGTCTTTATACTAAAACAAAACGATGGAAGAATTGTTATGACATTATTTACGCCTACATCAGTTGTTAATGAAGTCCATTGGCATTCAATCGGAAATAAAATGGAGCAAATTGAACTAATTTTTATATCTATTTGCAAGGAAAAAACAGCTAAAGAAACCGCCACTCAAAACAAGAAAATATTTCCGAAATAAATGGTTTCTTCGTCGGCAGTGGATTAACACATCGTTGCTCATCCGATATATAGATGAATACCTTTAAATAAGTATTGAACCAATAAGAAAAATCCAAGAGGAATACGAACAATCCATGAAACATTCATATTTGCTGCTGAATATTAATAAAAATGTTCTTTATACCTGACGATGGTTTTACTTACTTCCGTCAAGTTAAATAAATGCTTAAGATAACTTCAGAAATAGCTTTCACTTGCCCATTTTCTAATGCAAGAGACATTTCTCCAGAAGAACATATTTCCAACAGAATAATTAATTTAACGAACTTTAGATTACTCTTTAATGTTTTACTGAAGTGTAGTAAATTGAAAAACAGTTAAATGTATATAAACTGAAAATCTTCCTTATTAAATGATGACTTAGAAAAACGAAGTCTCAAAACGTTGTGAAAATCTCGGACTTCATAAGCCCCATTTCTGAAGATCTATAATTTTACTTTTGGTCCACATTTGGCACACATTTAATTCTTTGTATTTTATTCGTACATACTAACGGTTCGTTCAATGAATTCCACACCCGCAACTATATCTATTTGCTTACATCGTACCCGTAATTGAATTGTTGAGATTTGAATTTCTGAGTGGATTCTTTTTCACATAATTTGCAATAATATTGTCAAAACGAAACATATACGAGGGGTTATATCGATTGAATCTAGTTCTCCAGCTCTAATAACGAAATATTAAAAATGTAATAAACTTCAAACATACTCTATTTTGCATTCTTTCGAAACAAGCAGGACAATCGGCTAGCACGAAGCAGCCAACATCATCTCTTTTCACGATTTACATATGACAATATTACAAGCTTGTACCTTCGCTGCAATAAATATTCTAAAGAAACTGAACGAAAAATTACTTTAGTATACACATTTTTGTTTCGAAGTCGTATTACAGTAAGGACAAGCAATGTGCACCTTGCGTGGCCTTACCCAAACATTACCTGGAAGTTCTCCACTCAATGGAAGGATGCGAACGGAAGACTAAATGAAGTTATTTGTGTTAAATGATGGTTAATAACAGGTTAGTCCAGCACTTTCCGACCACATACTTCCCATTGATGAATCTGCCCCAACAACTCTAGTGTAACGTCTTAACGACCGATGACTTAAAAGCAATGCAAAAACATCGAGCTAGCCGATTCTCTGCTTCATGTTTCCAAAGATAGTCATCGGTCCAAAAATGGTGATGTTGCAAGTTACGGTGGAGTACGAAATATGCTTGCCTTATTATTTATCATACAGACACTTCCTGTCGAAAACTGTCTCAGAGTGATGTCGAAAAGCTGGAATGGAAACTATGTTGATACTACGATCTATCTAAAAGCACTCGTATTGAGTATAAATGTAAAAACAGCAAAAGAGTGCATGGAATGTTTTTCCAGATGCCAATACGTAATTTACCGAGCACAATGCATTGCAAACAATTTATAAATTTGAGAATTCTGGTGAAATTAATAGGCAGAATTCTTATGTTCAATAAATTCAAATCCTTTTCTTATTAATCTGTGAAGTAACCATCATAATCAATATGACTACTGATTTAGGTAATTACCGGTTGGGGTACCGTTACCGGTAAAGGGCGAAATCTCTAAAACTGTTATTGTGCAGATAAAAGGTGTAACGTTCCGCATTAACTTATTTCGCAGTTAAGCTGTAACTTGGAACTGAAATGAAGTATTGATTAAGTTGTCTATACTTTTAAGATGAAGTGGATGATTCAGGGCTTACATAAAGAAGCATTTATAATTTTAAAAGAGCTTTTCTAAATATATGTGTTCTATTTCTAAATATATTATATTTTTCCTATATATCTAAAGGGATTTAATAGGAATTCATAGCTTCCAAATAGAGTGACACGCAAAACAGAAGAAACATAAAACGTTCATTTGAATATAGATATCAAAACATTAAAAAATCAATTGACGTTCATAGGCTAAATTAATTTGTGACACTGTAATGTGTTTGCTATTTTGTACAAGTTTTCATGCATAAAAAATAACCGCAAATAGATTATTCTTTCAAATGCATTAAATCTTATAGAACCCAATTTTCTTTAACATTTAATTAGGCAAGTGAACAGCTTTTTTGAAATTAAAAGCTAGTCACGACTAGGATGCTACATCATGAAAAGTTGGTTCACATCTAGAAATCTTTTCTTGTGTTATATCATGAAATCGCTATGTAGATATTTACACACATCCATTCGTTTGAAACTAGATATACGTATCGAAATCTAAAAACCAACATAACGAAGCACAAATGTGAGCAAAAAAGGCGCAGAAAGCTGTTTCGATACCACTTGGGGTATCGTCATCAGTGCAAGGAGCCAAAAAGGCAACGGCCTAATAAACGAACCAGAGAGAGCAAAAAAAAGTTGGTTGGTGGATCAAACAAAATCAACACCCAAAAGAAATAGATAATATGAAACAAAGTATTTCCAAACAAATGGGGTTGTACGAAATTCTAAAAAGATTAAAAACAAATTACTAAAATTTTAAAATGACAAGACCAAACCAGTGGGCGGAACCAAAGTAAAATAATGGTACCAGAAAGAAAAAAGAAATTAAGAGAATTCTTAAGAGAAAATAAGATAGTTCCAAATATCAGAGAAATACGGAATGCTGGAAAGATCGTTGACCAAATTGCTCGAATTCTTCAGAATGTGGTTCGATTTCTAAAAGTCTAAATCGCAATTCGAAACATACGTATGCCTGCATTCAATGACATGCTAAAAATCGTGATATAAACAAAGACCAAAGGAAAACAAAGTAGACATTAATATCGCAGACACACCAAGGAACTGCCAATGAACTTCACTAACCTACGTCAGAGAATCATCTGCCAGGTGAAAATAGTGCATTTTAAAGCTCACACACAATATAATTTAAAACTGATATTTTTAAAACTACTTTTACCAAATGAATTGCTTTTAATTTGTCCCAAGAACTTTCAGAGCATTTTGGCTTAATTAATCATCGCTCTTTCGTCATATCGATAAATTCATAAATTTCAGTACCAGTAATTACTTTGAAAATAGTGTAAGTGTAATCACACAAAAGTACCATATAGAACAGATGAAAAGCAAAAGGAGATCAATGTGATTTGATATTTCTAAGAATCAACACCGATAAGATTGCTAAATAAATTATACCTGACAAAAGTTCAGCTGCAAATTTGCTGATAAAGTTCGTTTTTAACAAGCAGCTTTAAAACAAATAGCTAAAGTTAATTCAATAACGAAATAATTTATTAACGCTAAGTTGCAGCAAAATAATCTTGAAAATTTTCACTACATACCATGCACAAAGTATTTTCCAACGAGAATCTTACAAAACACTAGAACAGGACAATCAATTAGTATCCAATTCTGGGAGTTCAGAAGTTACGAAGAAAAAATCAATTGAACATGCCTTAAACACGGAATGAGACAAAATGGCATACACCTCAAGATGCGAAAAAAGTAAGTAGAGAGGGCTTATTTCATGTCACTTTGGTCTTTATCAGATTCCTTCTACTAAACGTTTCCTGTACACTGTCGATTTTTACAACGAATCCCGGTAATAACACGTATTAGCCGTGTTATTACCTGGCTACAGATTGTAGCCATCTGATGGCAATAACCAAGATGGCTACAGTCTTGGTTATTGCCATCATCAAGAATCAAAAAATATTCGCCAGCAATATAATAAACTCCGGTGATTTGACCTGCTGTGATCTTATCTAGCGACTGTGGAGAATGAAAACTGTCCGACCTTGAAACGAAAATAGTGATAAAACTGAAATTTCAGACTTTGAAACCAATAATACAGAGAGAAAATTAAATTTTTCAACCTTCAAGACCGAAGTACAGAAAGAGAAGGATTCAGACCTTGCAATCGAAATCAGAGAACCAGGAGGATGGACTTAGCATTTCAAATACTGTCACATATAGCACAGAACAATGCCCCTTGACGCATTAACACGATCTATGGAGAAATTCGCTTGCCGTTTTCACTTTCAAATGTTGTGTAGTGGTTCTTTCCTTTCTGTTATGGCTTAGTTTTCAGGTATGTATGAGGCCATGTAAAGTTAAAAAAAGGAGCAATAAAAGAATGCAAGTCACTGTCATTTATCTGCCTAAGTAGCTTTCAAAAGTCCAAATGTTTTGCTAAATGCAAACAATCAAAAAGCTATTATTCCGCTTACGAAATAAAAGCTTAACATTGGAAGAATTCAAAGATAAAAATTTTTGAATTTCGAGTTCATTCTTGATAAACATCTTCATAAGATTTTCGAATAAATGCTAAATTGTTAATTTTTGAGGGCATGTTAAACATTTGATTTCTTGAATTCCGAACTTGTGTTTCAAGGACAAACGATACCATCCAAAAGAAACAGTTCCAATCATTGGAAATTCCAAAACAGTGGTCATTCGAAGACTAAGTATCGTAACCTTTAAACGATAAATCCGAAAGCTCCAGTAATGTCCGCCTATGTTAACTTTCTTCCAAAGATAAATTATACGTGAGAACTTTAATTTTGAGAAACATATAACCAAAGAGTATCTCTTTCAAAACAGAACATATCACTTTCACTAATGACGAGCTTTGGAGATGTTGCTCGGACTTTTGCGCGATTGTTTGTTGGGAATTAAGATTCTCTTTCATGACTAAATAGGACAGGACAGCTGCAAAAGAGAGAAATATTTACTAAGTAGACTGACTATCTACAACTGAGTGGGATTTGTCATCGATCATGTTTGATTTATCCCATAAACTACGCCCGCTTAAAAAATATATTGATTCCATCAGCTATTTTTGTTTCTAGAGAATGAGTTACATCCTTCCCCGTTAGTATGGTCGAAATTTTCGATTAATATTTTAACTAGCATTTCGGGTGGAAATGTCGGTCGTGGACTGAAGTGGATTTTTGTAACTATTTTACATCTCCCTCTTAAATCGCTTTTCGGACAGTCATATTCCTAAGCTGACGTATGAGGAATTTTTCTCGGCACACGTCATGGATAATTTGAATCGACATAATGTTACCGATATTTTCCTGATTATGTGCCCAAAATCTTGCCTCTTTCACTATATACACGTTTCAATAGAAGTTTCGATAAACAGGATATTTTATCAGTATTCGTAATGCTAACACTTTGACCAAGTTTAAGCTGTCGCAAACTGGTGTCCTGAAGGTGAGGGACAAGCGGTTGATATGTTTAAAATAATTTTCGACGCAAGCATAATATAAGTTTACTTAGGCCCACTTTGAATGGGATCTTGGTTTGGCTATTGTTAAATTTCTATTGCTTCTATTTCATTGTCTTTTTCCTGCAATTTTTGGTATGAAAACGTGTTTGGGAAAATATGCTCAAGCAATCTAAGTTAGACACTACAAAATATGTACCTGAATTTCATAACTATTAAACCAAAAAATATTTAAATGCATGTGTGAAATAGAAATCGGTTTTATGTGATGTATGATTACTGTTTTGAACGCAGACACTATGTTCAAAACATTCTGTTAATACTTAGTTATGAACTAATAAATCTACGAACACCGCAAAGTCTCTTAAGAACCTTTCTCAAGTCATTTTAAAGCCATAATTCTTAAATTTATCTAAAATAATATTTTCCAGGAAGCTGAAGAATGCTCAAAAGCATAAAACTTATGAATTAAATACAAATGAAGACCTCGATTAAGTGTAAGAAAATACAGTATGGAATTTTAAATTTCTTTCATAAATCTTAAAAAAGTATGTCACATCCTTAAATTTATCACGTTAGCGTAGATGTAGATTAAAAATCATAAGTTTTACATATGTATTTTTTCAAAGTTGGATTTTGAAATGAAATCTCTAATAGGAAAATATTAACATCGATTCGTAATCCGCAACATAATGTTAGTAATTCTAAACAAACTTTCTGAATGTAGATGCATTTATGAATAAAATGACTTGTTTTCTATAGATTACTGTTCCATATTTTAAAGTAAAGCAAATCATATATTTTCCTTTACGAGTTCGAAGTTTTAATCTCGCTTAGTTTATGTATTTTACAGCAGACAACAGGTGATATGGGGATTACAAATTCACCACTTTATACAAATTCAATTGTTTTAAACTCTATAGTATGTATAAAAAGTACATTTCTCTGTATTTTTCCTTTAAACGTTGGAATAGCATTATCAGAACAGAATTATTACATCTAAACCAAGTTTGTGCACAAATCCCTAAAACATTCCTCTATTCCACCATCCATAGCAAATTAAAAGTTGTTCCAATTATTACTTTCTCAAATATATGCTAGATTTTGTTGAAAACAGTAGCACAAAAGGAATTCGTTCCGGCTTTTTTCGAGAAGAAAATAGAGGAAGGCCTTTAAGAGAAGTCCGGATTTTAAATAAACATCATGCCATAGTTCCTGAAATGTAAATTATCTTATGGTTTTCTCATTAGCTTAGTTTCCACGTGCTCTTCCCCTTTTAATTCCATCAGCAGATATCGGCAGATAGCGATAATTAGTCGAAATGTTAACAAGTTACATGTTTGAAATTTGTGAGATGGTGCTGTCTAGTGGTTACTTTTCAACTGAATGCGTGAACTTAGCTTCTATATCATTTACAATTTCACCATTATTTTCCTACACAGTTTATTTTTAATCAATTTTAAACTTTTACCATTCATGAAACTTGTTCATGTCTTTCTGGAAGCTTAAATTCGAATTGCATATATGTTTTAGTTAACTATATAGAATTCACGAAATTCCAACTGGTGTTACATTTCATTTCCAAGATCAAATTTTATTTAAAGCATTAACTAAGTACATTTAACTTTGATCTCATTTTCGCATACCAAATACAGAAATGCATTTATTTTTATCTTTTATATATTACTCCACTCTTTCCCATTTCTCTTCATTTGATTTTTTCAATACGTTTACCCTTACAGGTTACTTTTTAAAAGTTTTAACCAGCTTTGAAATTCTGAAATATGCATATGAAAAAATATTTTCATACCTAAAATTTTATTATCCAGAATTTTGCTACAATTTTACTCAAGGGCCAACTGCTTGATCGTTTGA
>Ga0115856_100561_pt1 | contig 13730 bp, 21 predicted proteins | sample InSIn4gowninarea_FD_83870 | JGI IMG/M metagenome (GOLD analysis project Ga0115856, IMG submission 83870)
GGAAGGATGGCACAGGTCAAGCCGGTAGAGGCCCCGGAACACGATGGGCATTCACGGTATGATACTGCGTCTCCCGGAGGTTCTGTCCACAGCTCAACACCGTCTCGAGGAAGTGATACGCCTCGAGCAGAATTTGCGGCTCCGGTTTGGCCAATGTCATCAATCAAGCCACTCACGAGGGTCGAGCACGACCTTTCGAATACCACATCAAATATAGAAGGGCTGAGGATAGCCAGTGATACAGCGGGGACTAGGCTGGGTAGGGTGGGTAGTTGGCGTAAGAAGCATGCCAGGTGAGTCGACAGATCTCTTGTTTCGTCCGGTTTCATCGACTTCGAAGGCTTGGGAGGGGGGATCTCTCTGAGATGATATCCTGACGCGTTTCCTGCTTCTTACAATTGGGTTACTCCATGACATCCTTTGTCCCACTACCCCAACTGGTCATTGTAGAGATCTGGTCGGAGCTGCAGAGACATCTCGTGACGTCAGCTTTCGAGCTTCTGTTTCGTGGTGGTCGGGATGGTGGTTTCGAGAAGGCTCTAGCTTTGGCATCGTAAATGATATTGATACACCGCTGACATCTCTGTTCTTGCCCACTTTCAATGATTATTCTACTTGCTTTACGAATGACACATAGCTTGGATTCTCCTCCCTCTATATCTCGACTTCACCTAGGGGAGAGGTCACCTCGGCCAATACCCTCGTCTATCATACCCAAGTCGATAAATGCCCCAAACGCTGCTCCATCTTCATCATTCAAGGGGTCGACTGCGGACATCACACGTGATAACCTATCGGGCTCGAGCAGCTCATGGGAAGAATCCCCTGAGCCATCTTTGATGCCTCCTGGACATCGGCTCGTAGCTCATTCCGCTACAACCGGGTGCTGCATCTCTTCTCCTACCTCTCCTCCCGCTCACTATCCATCATCGAGCGGTCGACGCGGCTCCACCGCGACTCAATACTCTTTATCATCACAACCATCCATTTCATCCCACTCAACCCCCAGTCTCTCCTCCTCATGCTCGGTAATGTCCTTCGTTCAGCTTGAGACACCTAAATGGGCAAGACCGCCTGAGAAGAGCTGCTGTAAATCTGCAAGAGCACGGTCGTTTGGTGAAGATGCAGAAGAGGGGGGAGAAGATGTGGACTTTGAGTGCGATTTGTTTGCGGGGAAAGAAGGGGATTGGATAGAGGTGATCAAGGGAAATGATGGGAGGATTGCGGTCAAGTCGGACTCGAGTCAATTCAATATAATGGTCTGGCTTCCTGGTGTCTCGTAAGTGATTTAGAAGAGATTCAGGGTGGATACTGATGAGAGTAGCATTGATGATATCACCATTTCCGCAAAGGGTGAGAAGGTGGTGCATGTCGTGGCGGATCAATGGGACGAGGAAGGTCAGTCGTTCTGCTGCACCGCGCGGGGCGTGACTGAGAAGAGCATAGATCACCTGTCATGGGATATCAAGCTAGGAGAAGACGCAGATATGTGCATGATCCGGGCGAAGTTTAATGATGGAGAACTACAAGTTACCGGTGGGTCAATACGAACTGTACTGGAGATCGTTCTGATAGCCTGAACGCATAGTCGCTCGTCTGCCCAAGCGGTCAGGCCCATTGTGGCGTACCAACAGGCTATCAACCCCTAGTATCATCTCATCAGGTACATACTCCAACGAACCTCCAATAGGCACGATAGCGCGTGCTGGCTGTCGGAATCCCCATCCCGTGGTTCGAAACAGAAGTCGGACTGTGGATTCGGTGTAGAGCATGAGGAAGATCAATGAAATCAACAAACAACAACCAACAACCAACAACCAACAACACACACCGCATACCGTGCATGAGATTGTAGCATTCTGTAATATATACGCTCCATCATTAAGGGCGTTTCTTGGTTGATAATACATTATATTGTAGCGATAACTGTGCATTGCAGGTGAGCTGTGAGCTGTGAGCTGGTGAGGGGGGCGTGAGGATGCATTGAATGGATAATGGGTGGCCAAACAAACGTTGGAAAGGCATGTGTTCCCTGAGATTGATGTGATGCGCAGATTTTACATCAAACACGACTATAAATCTACGTTTCTTTCTTTCTTTTCTCCTTTTCTTTCTTTCTCTCTTCTTTCTCTTTCTCTTACTGATTAGACATCCTCTACCTCTCCCATATGACCTGAGCTATCTCCGTAGCCTTCTGTCATAGGTGAACCTCTGTCTGAGGTGAATCCCTCCCTTGACACCGGGGTTGTGGAAACTCAAACGGTCACACATTAGGTACAGTTCGATACGAGACCGTGAGTAGCCAACCTTCTTCTATCGTATGCTATATAGTATCCTGCTAATATCCCACAGCATGTCATATAAAAACACAATGTCACCCACAACGTCTCCCTCAATCTCGACCAGTACTCCGAAACCCCACTCAATAGCCGAAGGCACCAATCTCATCGATATATCAGATTTCGACTCCCCTCCAGCTTCACTCACTCCACTCCACACTTCCAAACTATCCCTTCAATCCCCTACATCCATCAAATCGACCACGGGATACAGAACATGGAAACCACTCATACCGATCTCTGCGCCATCCACCACCCCTACCCCTCAACCAAGCATCCGACCTGAGACCATAGCACTCCCTCCCACACCTGCCCCAGGCCATCACAGAACATTCTCGACCGCATCCTCTGACTCCACTTCCACCACAACCACCACCAACCACACAAGTCCCCGACAACTAAGTGCTGCCGTTCCGCCATTCCCATTCTCCCCTCGATCTGATACTGTCGTCTCACCATCCAACTCCAACAGGCTGACCATTACTCGTTCAAAAACTCCACCTTCGTTCTTCCCTTTGACACCATTCCAGGCTTCAACTCCTGAAAAAAATCAAGATGACGGTCAGGGATTGGTGAACAGTTCGCCATTGCGGTATGGAGTGGAAGAGTCGTGGGGTGATGGAGGGGGATATGAGGGGAAGCCTGAAGAGTTGCCTTATGTGCTGGATGAGAAAGGGTTGGTGGTGAGGGGTTTGGGTATGGAGTTTGCTCTGCCGAAGAAGATGAAAGTTACGATTAAACCTGCTGAGACCGGTCATGAGGTAGTTGGTGATATAGAGGGAGTGGAGAAGGAGAATGAGATGGGGGAACAAGTACGGGGTGCTAAAGCTGGAGAAGATGAGGGAAATACGGTCGTACCCGGATCAAACCCTCGACAGACAACTGAATCGTCCATTAACGAGGACAACCAAGATGAGGACGCTAGAAACCATATACCCTCACCCACATCTCCCCATGTTCGTACTCCTCTAGATGCCGATTCGAGGGGCGATACAAGCCCCATGACACAATTGGCTCGAGCCATGAGCTCGGTCAGCCTCCAAGCCGAAGCGGGGGAAGGAGTCCGTGCGGGCTCGACCCATTCCGCAGGAGAAGAAGATAATCTTCCACTTTCTTCTTCTTCACCTACCAGCGGATCTAGCTACAAGGACTCTGGATCACCTTCTGATTCTGCTATGATGTTCCTTTCTGGTGGACAGATATTACGGGGAAGAAACGAGGAGGGGTTTGATTGGGAGGGAAGTGCGAGGGGCGCAGATAATGTTAGCGTAAAAGACGAAGAGGTCGAGCAGGTATTCATGGACTGGAGGAAGGTCAACGACGTGAGTTTATTCTTCTTCTCCTGATATATTGCTGATCGGAATATGCGCAACAGGGGACGTAGAAGTGATTGATCTCACCGCTGCAACCCCGCCTGCTTCGTCGCCTCCACTCGGCTCGGAATGGAATCCTATCCTGGTTGATGTTCCCATCCCACTTACCAACACCACAGCTACGAGTACCGAGGATAGACTCATCAAACAGGAACCCCAAGATCTAGGCGGAGGTGATCCCCACCAGTCAGATGGGATACCAAGTGGTCGCCAAGCTAGCGGGTTGCATCAGGAAGGCGGTGCCGACGAACTGCTCCTCGATCTAGAGGAGACGGTCAGGAACTTAAAGGACGCGCAGATTGTCTTCGTATCGTCTTTCGAGGAGAGCATTTATCGATTGAAAGCCAGCTTGACAAAGTGAGTTGATTTTGTCCTGACTCCTGTCAACTGACTGCCCGTCAGGTCCAGCTTGTCGGCTAGCAATGTCCAAGGAGGCGATGCTGTCCTATCTGACCATCGCTCGGCGGCTCTTACATCGAAATTGGAACACCTCAAGTCTAGTCAAGCTGAAGATCGAATCCGCCTAGAAGCTGCGACGACCGAAGTGAAAGCGACCAACGAGCGGTTGTGGGTATCTGAAGCTGAGAGGGTAAATGTTGAACAGGTGTTGGAGAGGGTCAAGGCGGATCTGGAGTTGTCGGAGAGGAGAAGGAAGATGTTGATGGAGAAGTATCTCCTTTTGGTGGATGATGTGGACAAGATGAAGGTTGAGAGGGAAAGTGTAAGTAATGCTTGAGAGACGTGGGGTTTGCTGATTCTGGTAGGATGGAGCTGGGTTTGCGACGATATTGATGGAAGGTGAAGGGAGGATGGTCAATTGCATCAAACAGGCAAGAGCTCAACTGACAGTGGCTTCAGTTTGACCCAGACTTGATCAAACAAGGCTATGCTGGTGGTATGTGCAATTGGTGGTTTAGGTTCATAGCTGATTGATATGAACACAGGGACGACCATGGCGATGAATATCATGGATAAAGCGTATCGAGTTTGTCAACTTGCCCTGGGTGAGGGGAAGGTATCAGGAGTTCAGCTTATGTTATTTGTCGAAGTGGTGAGCTTGTTGAGGGTCCAGCTTTTCGACCACGTTGACGGTGAGAATAGCCTGTGGTTGGCAAAGCTTTGATCGGGGTGAGTTTAAAGCTCTTGGTCCTCAATAAGCAGCTCACAATTTCAAGGCTGGGGTCATCTCGCATACCTCCAAGTTTCGAGATTTCTTAGATGGGATGCACGATGCTCTCCCTTTGATCTCGATCAGCGATGTTGTTGGGAAGTTTGGGGCATCCAATAAGATCAAGGGTGAGCAACTACTACGTAATCTCAGCTGACCTTATTAAGACCTATTAAGTTTGTATACTTCTGTGAGCGCGTGCAAGGCGATATTCCTCGCGGCCGGGTCTGTGAGTGATTTCTGAAAGCTACGTCACTATAGCTGACCCTGGGTAGTCACGAAGTTATGAGAAAATATTGATCGGTCTTGGGAAGACAGGTGCTATCGACAAGCTTTACGCCTTCCGCTCTACCCATACGAGAGGTGTTTTGAACGATCCGTTCGAACAATTAGGTCAGGATAAGCTGGTAGCGGTGGATTGTCTCTACGCGACGTCGGCGGATCAGTGGGAACGTCTGGGCGAAGCGGCGGGTTCGGTTTCTACTGCTAGGGTTTCCCCTACCAAGTCGACTGCGACGATCAAAGCGGACACCACGGTTCCGTTCCAGAAATACCAGAACGATCAAGCACAGCGATCACCTGTTATAGCTAAGACCAGTGCACTTTCGAGCAAATCGACGCCATTGAACTCGCCTCACGATGACCACTTTGCTTTACCGCTTTCACCACCTGCACAAATCAAACCACTATCATGGGCGGAATACAATCCCCCAGTTACTAGATCAACCATCATGCCGACAGCCCAAAAGCGAAGCGTCGCTCCAAGCGTGGTAACTAGCGGAGGCAGTCTACTCGATCAATTCTATCACCAGCATTCAGGACCTTCATCACCCTCCAACTCTGGGGAGAGTGTCATACACGAGACTGAAACCCAGCCCTCTACTCCGAAAGCTAGATCGTATGCACTTCCGTCCGACAGGAACGCGACTCCCACGCCGAGGAGTAGCAGACCAGGAATGACCATACCATTCGATACGTCCATTGAAGGGTCTATTGGGGGTTCGCCACCTGAAAGCGACGAGGATGAGCCATCGGTTGCTTTACCTCACTCCGCGGTGACGCGTATTCAACGGGCGACCAACTTTGTCGATAGCGATGATGTCAGCTCTGTCGGAGAGCCTGTCAAGAGGGAGCCACTTAGGTCCGTTTCTAGGGCTAGTACTCAACCAAGTCCGAGGGTATCGTGGTCTCAGCGGAAAGAGCAGGGGTACGAGCCCAGTGGATGGGGTGGTAGAGGCTCGAAGGGTGTCATGGCGGCAAGGTTGAGTCTACCGGGTAATAAAGGGGGGAATTCGAACCTCGTGCCTCTTGGAGGGAGGGATAAGTCGAGGGGAAGTAGAGCAGGGTATACGGAAAGGCGAAAAACGTCAGAGTTTAAGGTATGAGTATGTGTCTCCTCCGTTTGTGGCAGAGTGTAGGCTGATTACATGTAGACGTTGATCAGTATGGACCCTCGGCCTTGCCATTCATTGTATATTGAGGGTCGGTGCGATGGTAAAGGGTGTAAATTTGGTCATGGGTACGAAGTGGGGAATCCAGAAGTGAGAATGTTGGTACTTCTCGCTAAAGAAATGGTATGCACCCAACTTACAAGAGATGAAGTAGAGTAGTTTGCTGATGGTATGGCATGGTATGGTAGAATTGCCGTAAAGTGAATGGAGGGAGGATGTGTAGGAAGAATGAAGAAGAATATTTAGCCATTACTGCCCTTTGGGTAGGAATTGCGAGTTTGGAGAAAAGTGCTGGTTCTATGATGAGCCTGATAGTCACCATTAGTGGTCGCTGCTGTTTCTGTAGTCGCATAGTCGTGTAGTCGTTTTCGTAGTCGTGATATTCGATACTATTTCATCCCATGCCAATACACCGCACACGGACTTCTCATTCAGCGGTCATGCCCGCGTAGAAAAAATATGAAGTGAGAGTGAGTTTTACGCTCGTACACAGACTTTGAATTTGAAGCACAATGGTACCAACTACAAAGACCCCTCGTCGTAAACCCCATGCTGGACCAACAACATCTTCAGCACCAACCTTCAAAGCTCGACCAACGGAAGAACGTGATGCATCAGGTATACCAGGTATATCAAAGCTCAAATCATCTATCCGTCAGACCAAACGGCTACTCGCAAAGGTGAGCCCTCACCACCAACCCCCACTCGCCTTCCTACCCGCAGATTACGGGGTATGATTGAAGTGACTTTATGCTGATGATATCCTGGTTGGGTCTGGGATTGGTAGGATACTATAGAGCCTGGATTGAAGATTGCGACGGAACGAAGATTGAGGAGTTTGGAAGCTGATTTGATGAAAGCTGAACGGAGGGATCTGGAGAGGAAGAACGGTGGGAAATATCATATGGTTTGTCATACCTCCTTGTCATCCTGCTTGAACTGATCAGGATCTCGAATGGTCAGGTCAAATTCTTCGGTGTGTTACGTCCCATATCAAGTCCGAGAACAGTACTTTCCTCGACTACTCCGTGGAGACATTCGCTTCTATACAAGAGCTGAAGCTGTCATGTGCCATTGCTGCGGGCTGGGAGTGCTGGGATGGAAGCTGACAGCGATGATAGAAAGGCAGAAGCTGTGTCGGATCATTAAACGGTTACAAAAGACTATCAACTCTTCAAGCTCTCCTCCGTCATCTACCATCCAAGAACTCGAGAATGCTCGGATCATGCTGAATTATATCATTCACTATCCGTATGTCCCCCTCTTCATCTCCCTTGTGCTATGATAACAACTTTAGGAATGACAAGAAATATATTGCGCTGTTTCCAACGACGTTGGCGAATTCATCAGAGGGAACGAAAGCAAAGTCAAAGTCGAAGTTGCCGGATTTAATACCTGATAGCAAAGACGAGGTGGGCGGGATGGGGAAGATGGAGAATATGGAGAAAGGAGAGAAGAAACGGTCGGAGATGCTATTGGAGACAAAGAGGATGATGGGGAGAGGTGAATTGAGTGGGGAGCCGGAGAAGGGAGAGGGGAAGGGTATGGCCAGGGTTACAATCGCTGCGGCTGGGAAGGTGGATGATGCTGGGGGGAAGAAGGATAAGGTTGTGGAGGATGAGGTGGAGGAGGATGATTTCTTCGAATCGGATTGAGTTGGGCCCAAGAAGGTGAAGTGAAGGGTACAACAATTACCATTGCTGCTCTTGGCGAAGTGGAGGAACTGATTTGTGAGTGAGGGGAGGGCAAAGAAGGCGAAAGTGGCAAGGTCGAGGAAGAGAATAACTCGAGGTCTGACTCATTGAGACTGTGTGAATGTTATATGTACGATTGCATGATTATCTTACAATGGCTATGAAATGACGACCGAACCCAGGAGAAAGAATTCAACTACTCCACCTAAGCGTCCACAGGCTTGGGACGCTCGATTCCCTCTGAAGCTGAGACCTGGGCTTTACGACATGTGGTGAAAGTGTCCTTGCATACCGCGCAGGTCTTGGCGTCACTGGGGCGGATCAGCTGTATCGGATGAATAGGAGATGGGAGACTCACCCAGTACAAGCGAGGGCGACACAACCTTTACCGTTGCAAGTAGCACATGAAGCTGGGTTGGCGGAACAGCCGGTCACTTCGACTTTGGCACAATCGACGGATGTTTCCTATGTGGGATTAGCGGGGGTGCTTGAGATGAGAGAGCAAGGAGACTTACACCGCAGAAAGCACAGTTCTCGGGGTCACCTGAGCAGTTGGAAGACATTGTATGTGGTTTGGTGTTAGTGTTATGTTATGTATTGGTGTAAGAGAGAGTGGATGGAATGAATTTTCAGCTGATCAGAATATCAGAATGCGGCTCATATATACTCTCCTTTGAGCCTAAATCCTGACCAATCAGAAGCGAGACATTACACCTACATTTTGACATTTTGGACAATCGTGGGAGAGCCTGGGAGAACAAAACGTCATCTCCGGCTTTTGCGGCTTTGTCAGCACTCCCATAAAATCTGGTATATAAGCAGAGGTTACAAACGCATCCATCCAACTACTTAGATCACTCACAATGGCTGCAGCAGGTACTTTCCCACTCTTGGCCAAGCCCGTCAAGCTCGGTGCTATCCAAACCACCAACAATGTCATGATGGCTTCTCTCACCCGGAATCGATCAGTCCGTGAGTGATTACTAAGTGAACAAAGCTGATCATCCAGCTGGAACCGTTATCAACTCTGTCAACGTGGAGTACTACACCCAACGGGCGGGTGGATCAGGTGCAGGATTGATCTTCTCTGAGGGGACATTGGTTACCCCTCAAGGTACTGAATGGCCACATGCCCCTGGGATATGGGACGAAGAGCACGCCGAGGGTTGGAGAAAGGTGGTCGATGCGGTACATGAAAAAGGAACACCTATCGTTGCGCAGCTCTGGCACCTGGGGAGGGTCTCTCACCCTGATATGGAGGAACAGAAGAAAGCTGGAGTACCGGTCTACGGACCTAGTGCAGTCGCTGCGAGGGGTGGTAAAGTGGGTGTTAAACAAGAGGACTTTGCTGATGATAGTTTCGTCAACTTCCGGATCAACCTGGGTATATCACACCGGAAGCTATCCCCGATCCTCAGACGGCGATCGATCAGTTTCTACAAGCTGCTAAAATGGCGAAATTGGCAGGGTTTGATGGGGTGGAATATCACTCTGCGAATGGATACCTTGGGGAACAGTTCTTATCGGATGTATCGAATGTGAGGAATGATAAGTGGGGTGGGAGCGTGGAGAACAGGTGCAGATTTGGTCTGGAGGTTGTCAAGGGGTTGATTGAGGTTTACGGGGCGGACAGGGTTGGGTGAGTGGAGGAGAGGGATTATGCTGATATTTAGGATCAAACTCTCGCCATGTGGGGGATACAACGACTCGTACTTTACGTCGTCTGAATCGCTCTTGGAGACGTACAAGCATTACATCACCCAACTCGACGCCATGAACATTGCATGGATGCAGATCACCCAGTATAATGCGTACGGAGATGCCAAGCTTGAGGGGGTGCCTCAAGGGTATGACCACGATGTGGTGGCAGTGTATGGACCTCTTGTGAAGAACAGCAACTTTTTGGCAAATTGTGGATATACCGCGGAGACTGGGGAGGAAGAGTTGAAGAACAAGGAGAGGAATGTTAAAGGGATGGTATATGGGAGTGCATGGATCGCGAACCCGGATCTCTACAGGCGATTCCAAGAGAGGCTCGAGTTGAGCCAACCGGACCATACGGTGAGTCAGGGGAAAGAGTTTGGCTGATGAGTAGACTTTCTATAACATTAAAGATGACAAGCCGGAGATTGGGTATACTAGTTATCCTTCTGCAGAGGACCCTCATCAAGAAGCTGCTAGTAGAACCGTGTCGGCCGCGGCGTAGATTGAAGATAGATAGATGCATTTATGTCCGGGTGTATAAGCGGTTTCAGTCAGCTGATAATTTCAGAAATTCACTAAAGAACAACGTATAACGTATGATCATGCGCTATGCGATCCCATCTATCTAATCTCACTCAATCTCTAGTACATCGATTCCCATCAGCAACACCTGCTCAGTCCACCCCTATCTCGAACTCAATACGGTTATTTGTACGTGGAAAAATCAAGTGGAGACCTCAACCGGAATACGCACCGCAACCGTATACTCTACCTCTTGGTTATTCCTATTACCCCTTTCATAACGATATACCCATGACACCGCCTCCTCCCCATGCGAGGATATACGAATCGAAGATCCCGCCACCTCACCTACCACGAGTCGATGTCTTTGGGTATCTGTTTCCTCCAAAAGTCAAGGGTATCCCACCGAGGTATTACCCCAAACCAGGACCCAAGGTGGTGGGCCTGATCGATGCGTTGACGGGTAAAGAGGTTTTACGCGAGGAGATCCCAGTGAGGGCAATGTGGTTGGGAAGTGGGTTATCACGGCTTAATGTCAGGAGGGGTACGAGGGTTTGTATCTTTGGGATGAACAGTTTAGAGTGGATTGAAGCTTGTTTTGGGGTACAAGCGGCTGATGCGACGGTAACCCCGGCAAACTATGCTTAGTGAGTGAAAGCAGAAGACTGCGCTGATGGAAGTACACCCGAGGAATTGTTATATCAGTTAATGGATTCAGAATCGAAAGCGATATTCGTACAACCTTCACTTATACCCGTCCTCGAAGCGGCATTGAAACTCGCACCTGAGAGCTACACCATCCCAGAGACACATGTCATCTTACTCTGCCCATATGCGGATAAACCAGAAGGAACACCATATAAATCCATAGAGGAGCATTACGGGCCACAAAGAAGACCTAGACGGTTCCCGGCCGATGTGGAGAAGGAGCCTGTGTATCTGTGTTATTCCAGTGGGACGACAGGAAGGGCGAAAGGAGTAATGACGAGTTATCATAATATAACGAGTCAACTTCAGGGTGTTAATATGTCGTATGAGCCTTTGGTGGAGGGGGACAAGGTGTTGGGGATATTACCGTTTTCTCATATTTATGGGTTGACGTTGTTGGTTCATCAACCGCTGGTCAGAGGGGTCCCGCTTGTCGTCTTACCGAGATTCGAGGAGGTTCAGTTCTTGGAGGCTGTACAAAAGGTGAGCTGAGGTGAGGATGCGCTGACGATAGTACAAAATAACATTTGCACTGGTCGTCCCTCCTATCCTGTTGGCGTTGGCAAATTCGAAGATCCTGGATGACTACGATCTATCCTCCCTCCGAGGGGTCCAGACGGGCGCTGCGCCATGTTCAGAGGCGTTGATGAAAGCTTTCGAAGCGAGATTTCCCCAAGTTCGGGTTCAAAGTGGTTATGGACAAGCCGCGACATTTCAATCGTCATGTCGTGTGACTCAGGGGTATGGAATGACGGAGACTTCACCCGTGACGCATGTCATGTCGATTGAGGAAGGGGCGCAGCATGTGGGGAGTATAGGGAGGATTATACCGACTATGCAGGCGAGGTTGGTGGATGCGGAGACGGAAGTGGATGTGAAGGAGGGTGAGAGGGGGGAGTTGTGGGTGAGAGGGCCGAGTGTGATGAGGGGTTATTGGAAGAACGATGAGGCTACGAAGAATGCGTTTGCAGAGGGCGGATGGCTGAAGACGGGTGATGTGGCAGTGGTGGATGAGGAGGGCTACTTCTAGTGAGTGAGGGGGAACGACTTGGCTGATGAAAGTATTGTGGATAGGGTCAAGGAGTTGATCAAGTACAAGGGGTTTCAAGGTGGGCGAGATCCGTGAACGAGCTGATGATAGTCCCACCGGCTGAACTCGAAGCGTTGCTCTTAACCCACCCACTCGTGGGCGATGTGGGGGTCATTGGAGTGTTTTCAGAAGATCAAGCGACGGAACTGCCCCGAGCGTACATTGCGTTGAAGGCGGGGTATAACTCTGTGCGGAATCCAGCAGCTGCGGGCATGGTCAAGCAGGAGATTATGACGTGGGTGGAGGGAAAAGTGGCGAATCATAAGCGGCTGAGAGGGGGGATTTCGTTTGTGGATGTGGTGCCGAAGAGTCCGAGTGGGAAGATTTTGAGAAAGGATCTAAGAGTGAGGGCAAAGCAGGAGTTGGAAGCGGGTAAAGTGGTAGAGGTCAAAGCGAAGCTGTAATACTCACAACTAGGCTGTAACATATGCATTAGGTGAACCCCTCTTCGTCACTCAAAAGAAAGATCGATGGCAAGCACTATTGCACTACTCTAGAACCACCCGCTGTTCGCACAGGCAAAGAATCGCGCGCCTGACAGATACGCATCGTCTCATCTTTCACTCGACCCTTTGTACCCGTTACCCTCTCTAACCGGAATTTTACTGATATTAAGACCACGCTGCCCGAATATGCGGAGTATGACTTGTAGAAATGCACCAATATATGCTCAGAACTGAACGGTGAAGTGTATCATCGTCCAGACAAGTACATCGCCCCCAAACCACTTGAGACCGGATTTACAGGCTTGAGACGTTGGAGCGCTGGAACCCATCGATGAACGAGATCGACAAGGGTACATGTTGACATGTAACATAACAGCAACCGTGCCGACGGCCGATACATAGAGCACCAACGAAGACCCGAACTGTACGGTATAGGTAGCCACCGTCGATGTGAAACTGTGATACTGCTTATTGTACAGCTCGATTTCTTCAGCGGCGCGGTTCGCTCCTTTGATCACTGCACAACCTTCAGCATGACGCGTGGAATTCCAGATCTTATTGTCGGTCCTTTGTCAGATCGCTCTGTCCAAGTGTGTGATTTTACCATTGAGCTTCTACCCCATTATTCATCCTTTGAAGCTCGCTTAGACTGTGCATGTCACATATATATAGAGGCCATTGAGGTTTGTGTTTCTCTTCCTTATCGAGCACTACTTACAGCGACTCGTTCTTCTGCTATGTTATTCACTGAAGGCCCTTCTCTCAAATCCTACATACGGCCTCGGATAACGCGTGAGTCGGATCGCGTTGACAGCCGAAAGCGTGCGAGAGAAACACTGCAGGAGTTCGGACTCAACCCAAACGATCGCACCTTCCTTAATGACCTTCAAGACATTTTTCATACACCTCTCTTGTTATCTAAGAGGGACAATGAGGATAACATTATTGGAGCGCGAGAATTTACTGTAACGCATGGAGGTCGCTCCTTCAAGGTCGCCACATCGTGTGATTTCACCGCGAAACTTGATCGTGGGAGTTACGATGGTGAGAACGAACTCTTCGTACTTAGGGATGATTTTTAATCCGATTGGATTCACTAAGTGTGAGGTGTTTTCCTGTGGAGATTCAAAGCTTGAAAACTTCCTCCACATCTCTGGTGTTCAGCTGAGTGGTACCGCGACCCGTCAACCTGATCAATCAGATCGATCCAAGGACCGTACCTTCAAGTCGCGGTT
>Ga0115856_100154_pt2 | contig 13718 bp, 22 predicted proteins | sample InSIn4gowninarea_FD_83870 | JGI IMG/M metagenome (GOLD analysis project Ga0115856, IMG submission 83870)
TCCGGTACAAGGGTGTACTCCAGAGCAAACAATGCAGGGTTTTCATATCCAGCCTGCTTCAACAAGGTCACCCAAGCCAGCAAAAACTCCATGTAAAAGTAACTCGACCCCATGGAGAAGCCACCACCTGGAACAGAATAGGTAAGACAAAACTAGCAAAAGAATATGACATGCAAACGAACCATGACAATAATATACAACAATATCGGGCTTACGAGTTCCGTCATGCGAGATCCACAAGCCCATGAAATTGTCCTGCTCCATATTTAGCACTTCAAAACTGAGGCCCAGGTACACATGCTTACTCTCTTAACCTCATGCCATGGAATGGGCGACTTCAGATACCCATGTCGTAGCATGCGAAACCGCAAGAATGGTAAAGAAACGGCTTTGGAAAAGAACACTCTCCCAATACAGGCGGGCATGTTTGCAAAGGCATATCGAACGCATCTAATAACGAAGTCCTGAAAAGGCGTTGCTCTTTGCACAAAAGGTGACCGCTTGTTGTATGGAGTAAAGTACTTCTCCTTAAGAAACTCATATGGGTTTTGCACGACTGCATAACTCATCAGCACCGTCATCGATCCGAAAGCCCACTCAGAAGCCGCATACCAAGGAATGGCAAAGCGCCAATAACCCATCGGGCGGTCGTGAATAGTCCTACATGTATAATCAACTGAGGCGTCAGAAAGACTAGAAAGATGATGCAGTCTATATAAGATATCTGACTCAATATCATCGTGAGAAGTGGCCGGAGAATGAGTGTGGAGATGTAAAGGAGAAGTTTCTTGACCAAGCTGGAGTGAGCATGCTGTTCATTAACCGTTGGGATCGATGATGACAGGACGCTAAAAGCCAGACAGACTCTCAGACACCCAGTTCCATCACATCAACACGAGGTGGGAGGCAGAACGGTCTGTTCCTAGAATACCTATTGCTATTGCTGAAAGGTATTGACCAGAGAGCAAGCCAACGTACGCATATGGTGAACAGATACTCAATATACGAGTATGGGAACCTGTCAACTGGCTCGACACGTGACGCAACTCTGCCAAGACATCCATCCGCGTCAAAGTGCGACGACATCTGAAGCCTTCACTCAATCTCGCCGTGACGTGTCCGCTCATCGAAGCCGTGTTTCTCCTTGGCCCTCAAACTTCCTCCGTGCATCACTCGATCCGGCTCCATGTGTCGCAATGTATTAAGTCCAACGAAGATGCTTGCGTGATACCCGAGGGGGATCTCACACCCAGTCTACGCAAGCGTTGAACACGACTGCTGCCTGAGCAGCTCAAAGCGCCATGGATTTCGCCAGGTATATTCTCTAGCTCAAGGTATTATCGGAGTATGACTGACTTCTCTCGTGAAGCTCTCTCACACAGGACGAAATTCCCATCAAGCTACGGTGCGCAATCTGCAACAAGTTGGTGATCAACGCGTTCAAGCTTCCTTGTTGCGATCAGTCTATATGCGAGAGCTGTGAGTGTTCACATTCCTTCAACTTCAGTGTCATACGTCTCTAGGCGCATGCTGACTCCGTACAAGGCCAATCGACTCTGCCTGAAATATGTCCTGTATGCGCTCACAGCCCTCTCTCGGCCGACGATTGCAAGCCGAACAAGTCTTTGCGGATGACAGTGAAAGCCTTCATCAAGTCCGAAGAAAAGAAAAGAGAAAAGGAACGGGCCGGAAGCATCGCGGCCACGCCTGCGACTCCTATAGAGCCAGCGGCCCCGGCGACAGATGTCGTGGAATCGGTGGAGCAACCGGTGAATGTACCGGACCAGCAAGTGCCGGATGGTGGCCAAGCTGCTGCAGTGCTAGAGAGTGAGCGGCCTGGTGAAGAGGGTGGAGATGAGCCTGGTGGAGCTCAAGCTTCGATTGAGGTGAATACAGCACGCAATTGCCATCAAAGCTTACTAACTCTTTCCCAGGGCTCGAACGAGCAGCAGAATCAAGATAGCGCAAACAACAATGCGGAGCAAACAACAGCTTCAGAGGCGGCAGCTGAAGAGAAAGCCGACGGCAGTGCTGAAAAGACAGGCCTAAATGGTCAGATGGGCATGGGTGAAGCGCCGTACGGAGACGGCCAAAATTTCCAAGCATGGAATGGTGGCGAAGGGCAAGGGGCAATGTACGGCGGTGGCTTCTCCTTCGACGGAACGCAGGCTGGCTTTTCCGGCATGGATTGGACCGGTGCCAACGGCTTCAATCCCATGATGCAAATGCAGATGCAGAACAACATGCAAGGTGGCAATTGGAACGGCTATCCGAACATGATGGGTATGTCTTCATTGTCTCTGTTGTTGTATGCACCTGATGCTAATACAGCGTACTAGATATGTCTGGCATGATGGGTATGAACCCTATGGGCATGCAACAAGGAATGTTCGGTGGCTATGGTGGACAGGGCATGGGCATGAACGGAATGAACGGCATGGGCATGGGATATGGAGCTGGATATGGAGGATGGAATGGACAGCAGATGAGTAATGACTTTGGCGCACAAGCTGGCTATCATCCCGGAGGTGGATATAATCAACAATCGCACCAGGGGCATTTTCCTCATCAGATGCATCAGCAGCGATACCAAAAGCATAATTTCCAGAACCAGAATCGTTCCCAGGGTCAAGGTGCCTACTCGCAAAGAGGGCATGGCCCGCGTGGGAGCTTTGGTAGTGTCGCAGGTCAAGGTCAGGGAAACGCCCAGTTCCAAGGACAGAATCAGGCTCAGGGTGCCTCTAACCAGGCACCTGTAGCTGATGACGATCCATTCTCCTATCAGCTGCCTGCGGGAATGCAAGGCCAACGCACGTCGCAACAATCATCAGTAGAGCCTTCCCAGCAGCAGGGCGAACAGACAGCAGCCGCTCCAGATGAGTCCGCTACTAAATCTGCAGATCCTGCTGAGCAGGTCAACCAGGATGTTGGCGAAGGAAAAGATGCTGTCAATATCACCACGGGAGGTGAGGTGAAACCCGATGTTGAAGCTACTACCAATGCACAGAAACAGCCAACCACAGATCATCCGAACGGAGTCGGTGCAGAAGCCGAACACACTCAAAAAGCAGAAGATCCACAGGGCGGCACATTCAACAATGACAGTATGCAGTACGACAATGCTGCTACGAACTTCGACATCATGAACAACCCGGCCATGGATATGGCCGCAGATCCAATGATGATGTCTGTACCTCCTGGTTCCATGACACCATTTGGCCACCAAGTTCCTTTTGACCCAGGTATGCAGGCTTCCCCACCCATGCACATGATGCCCGACTACCCAGCTCGCGGTCGAGGCGGCATGCGCGGTGGGTTCGGACGGGGAGACTTCGCGTTTCGTGGAGGGTTTGGAGGTCGAGGAGTTAAAGGATTTGTCCCGAATGGCAACTACGGCTCCGCTTCCAGTACTCAAGGCGGAGACTACACCGTTGTGACTCCAGTAGAACCAATAGGACAGGGCGTGGAAGGCGCACCAACCGGTCCCAAAGCCATGCGGGAGGGCTTACCGAACGTCGGGTTCAGAGGCAGGGGAGGGTTTCCGGGCGGATCTGGGAGAGGTGGACATGCGGCGGCGTCATCTGTAGATGGTGCACAGTCGCGGGGAAAAAGGTAACTCTATGAATTGAAGCGTGGTTGTGCGACACGACTAATACAATCTCACAGTAGATCACCCGAGCGAGACCGTTCCTACTCAAGGTCACGCTCACGATCCCGTTCAAGGTCTCCTTCCCGCAGACATCACCGCAAGCACCGCCACCGCTCGCCCAGCACTGCCACAGAACCTGAATCACGTGAGCAACGTCGGGAGCGTAGACGCCATCGCTCGTCCCGCAAGTACGATGACGAAGAGGACGAGGCCCGGCCCGATGGTCCCGAGGACCCGCAAGAGGCCAGGGACAAGACTCGAGGAGACCGCTCGCGGGACTCGTCTGTAGAGTCGTCATCCCGGCACCGTAGCAGCCGACATGATAAAGACAAGCACCGCTCATCACGCTCGCACCGCGACCGGAGCCGCGAGCACAGGCGACGGCGGCACCGCTCGAAGTCACCTGCGGCTGATGAAGATCTGGATGCGGATCGAGCGAGCGTAATCAACGGGGCGGAGCTACCCGACTCTGAGAGCAGCAGCCGGAGAAAGAGCCGGAGTGAGAGACACAGGGACCGAGATCGCGATGACAGGCGCGATCGAGACCGCGAGCGAGACCGTGACCGCGACAGAGAAAAAGACAGAGACAGAGATCGCGACCGCGACCGCGATCGCAAACGCTCTCGCCGCGACCACTCCGCCGACCACTCCGACGAAGACCGGCACCACCGCTCCTCGCGCCGCAGCCGGAAAGACAAAGATCGGAGCCGTGAAGAAGATAGGGAGCGTGAAAGGGACTACGAGCGGGGCTACGAAAGAGAACGCGACCGCGACCGCCACCCCGACAGAGAACCCCTCTCCCACGAAGAAGAGTTCAAAATCCAAGGCCGCTCCAAGAATTCCAAGCTCGCCCCCTCCGAGTCTACCACTATGCGCCCGCCCACCGGTCCAAAAGCGGTTCGCGCTCCCAGCGGTCCCGCCGCTGAGCGCGACCGTCTCGCCAGTGGTGACAACCCCTCAGCAAGCCGCGAGCGGCGCGCCTCGCAGTCCTCCTCCACCGCCCCACCACCACCGTCGTCTTCGGCGGCAGTGGACCCGCACACGCTCGAGCGCGAAGCGCGCAACCGCGAGCGCCTGCTCAAAGAGCAGCAGCGGCGTCAATCCCTACACTCTTCTTCCTCCTCGCGGCCGAATCCGCTGGACCGGCCGAATCCACTGGACCGGACGCCTCCTGAGCGCAAGCGGTCGCACGCCTCGGTCGACAGGGATGAAGCTGCGGGAGGAGGAGGAGGAGGAGGAGGAGGAGGAGGAGGAGGAGGAGAGAAGCCGTTTGCGCCGCCGACGGGGCCGAGCGCGGAGAGGAAGAGGAGGAGGAAGGAGAGGAGGGGGGGATATAAGTACGAGGATGAGGAGAATGATGAGGCGAGGGCGAGGAGGGTGGAGGTTGAGCGGGAGGCGGCAAGGTGGGGGTAGGTTGTGGGGGGTTGTCTTCACTTCAGAGTGGTTGGTTTTGAAAGTTGTGGATAAAAAGCATTGGGGTGGAGGATGCTTGATGTATTTGCTTCTTCTCGAACGGAGATGTTCTGTCTCCTATGCCGCTTGGCTGGGCGGGCGCTGGCCAGGGGGTTGTGTGTAGATTAGTTACTTCGAGAGTGCAGCTGGGGCTGCAACGGCTTCCAATTGCACAGAATCAAAGCGTGATAGCAATGGGCTTCTGTCCATAAATCCTGTGTTCAGTGTACGATGCCTTGGTACTTTCTTCGCCCTCGTCAAGATTCCGTTCTTGCCTATGAAGGATCCAATGTTTTTATAAGAACATTCTCAGACCTCAAGAGTTGAGCCTTGGACGAGATGGTTTTCAACCCGGACCTTGGTCTTAAGGTTGCGGGGGACTGAGTCTCAGAATCCAGCAACTTGGCACTACATGGCATGTGCGTGCTTTCCTCAATCAGAGAGACAATGTCAGATCGACGATATGGAGTATTCGAGCTTGATTGGCTGGAAGGTTTAGTGTGCAAATGCAGAACCTATGCACTCCATTTCTCACAGTGGGCAAGATCCTCGTATGTGTGGGTGTTCCAAACGGGTGGGTGCAGCGTGGGGGAAGACGTTGAGGGGTATCTGGAGAGCAGCAGCTGGTGGCAACGGCATGCGGCCAACGCCGAGTCACCGATTCAGAGAGTCAATGTTTGGAAAGGGGTTCACTCGTGGCTTGCACGGCTTGACATCTTGAAACATAGAGCAATGTAGATCTCTACAATAGACACAGATAATGTGTTTCGAAGCTTCAGCAGAAGAACGAGGGCAGGTGTAGAGCAACCTTCACATGCCAGTCCTGGTGATTGGCTCAGCAAACGAGCGGATGGATCCCCAACGGGCGGCCTAGCCGCTAGTTCGGTGTGGGGAAAAAGTGGATTTTTTTGCGAGCCAGGATTGCATCACGATGAAGAATTGCCATCATTGAGCTTTCGCACTGTCCAAGCGAAAATCTCTCCACGAACCCCAGCCGTTCCAACCTCCTCTTGCACCTGCACCTGCACCTGCGTCTGCAGCCTTTCTTGTGTGGACAAGCAGCCAAACCACACTGCTGTGCGCGAAATCCCGGCCCGGATATTGCGAGAGCTCGCCCGAGAAGAAGGCGCTCAACGTTGCATGTTGGCTTCCCAACGTGCATCGAGGAGAGCGCGCCCCTTGGGGTTTTCTGCTTTTGGCGGTGCCCACTCCCTTTTGCACCAACGCCTTCTTGCCTTTTAACCAGGCCGTCAAGCCATCAAATCTCCTGCCGCAAAAGTCCGTGAGTGACAGCTAGAGCTGATCGTGTAAGGTAGTCGCTGTTTGGTAAGTCGCTCACTACTACCCGCGTGTCTCACACGCTCCCTTTCCCTACCATTGAGGCACATATCCTCAGTCCTCTTCTTCACTCAAGTCACCTACCTACTCTCTCCCTCACCTCATCTTCTTAACCTCACCCTCAACACCGCAATTGTGCTCAAAGACTCCAACACGCGGGCGACTGACGTAATTTTTCCACCCTAGACCTAACGCTCCTCTTATCGATCCACTAAATAAACTTACCCCGTCGTATTCCTTATATACGACTACTACACCCGATCACCCTGCTCCAACAGAACTTGCTCCTTTCCAGCAGTTCTCGCCAATCCTACCGCGATGTCGTCGACCACCTCCCAGTCTGCGCGCACCAAGCAGACTGTCACGTTAACATGGGACAAGCCGGGCACACAGCCGCCAGTCTTCGTTGCGGCAGCGTTCGCAGAATGGCAGCCGTTCGAGATGGAGGCCACCCAGAAGGAGGACGGAAACATGGTCTTCTCCAAGACGTTCCACGACGTTGAGGAGGGAGTGTACGAATTCAAGTTCCGGCTCGGCGTTGGAGATTGGTGGGTCACTGATGAGACCCACGAGACCAGTAAGCATTGCATGCTATCCTAGAGCAGTGATTGTTGAGCTGACACCGTATCCAGTCGTCGATGAAGGTGGCTTCGTGAACAACATCTTGCGCGTTGTGCCTGCGCCCGTGAAAGAGAGCGTACCCAAGCCAGCAACCTCCGCCCCGGCACCCTCGGGTCAAAATAGTCAACCTGCTCCGAGCATAAACGTCGAAGACACCACTGTCGAAACCGCCGAAGCCTCTTCGGTAGAGCCTACACTGGACATCCCTACCGCTGCTGAGCAGGCCAACTCCGTCACTCAGGATGTGGACATTCCTCGAGTGGATGACGCCGATGACGAGCTTGACTCAAATCGCGTACTCGAGACGCCTGTCAGCGAACGCGGCCCTCTGTTCCACCACGAGACATCCTACGAGTCTGACCAGGTCCCTCTCCTGCCCCACGAGATCGGCTCTCTGGAAAGCAGCCCTGTTCTCTCAGCGAAACAACAACCGCAAAGCCCCCGAAGCCCCATCTCCCTTAATGGAGCGAGTCTCGACCAGGAGGACTCCCCTGCATTCCCCGAGCCCGACCTCAACGACCCCTCCCTCGAACGCATCGACACCTCTCAACAAGGCATAATGGAAACGATCCGGCGTCTCAGCTCCCACGAGTCCCTCGACGGCGCGCCCCTCCGCCCCTCCCACAGCTCCCACAGCAACATGGACGCCATCGACGAGGAAGAAGACGACGACGACGAAGCCGACGTCTTCGACGAGGGCGTCCCTATCCACTCCCCCAAAGACAAAAAGTCCGTCCTCGAAGACTACGCCCATCACCATCACCCCGCCCGCAGCAGCACCGCGGAAGCCGACCTCTCCTCCTCGCTCGACGGCGCCCAGCCCGAGCACTCCTCCGAGCCTCCGGCTGCTGTAAGGAGGAAACCGTTCACGGCCACTGCGGCGGAGCCGGAGGTCCGCGCTGAGAATCCCAGGGCGCTGCCGACGCCGCCCATGACGCCGAGGGAGCATCCGGATTCGGGGGCTGAGGGCTCGCCGACGGAACCGGCGAAGGATCAGGCGCAGGCGAGGCAGAAGCAGCAGGAGCAGCCGAGGGCGGCGGTGTCGCCGGTGGCGGTGATTGTGGGGGGTGCGTTGGCGCTGTTTTGCTGTAATTTCGTGTTGGGTTGGTTTCGGTGACTGTAGAATGGATGGGGGCTTGTTGTAGATGTTGGGCGGGTGGTGGGGAGAGGGAGTTGCTTCTTTTCTGTTCTGTTCCTCTTTGCTTTGATGGGGGCTTTGTTAACGCAGCGGGGATGAATGAGCTCACGGGTCATGACACACACACACGCTTACTACCGAGGGTAATAGGAGTGAAGGCGATCGGAGGAGCTTTTTGTACATAGGTTTGGCGTTGTGTAGAGTGGTACTGGGAATGCGAACTTTTCTCATCTTTACTCAAGTTGCTGTTTATAATTCTACTGCCGAAACGCCTCTCTCCCTACTCCCATTCCTTGACATCTCATATAGTTCTTAGCAGCGTAGTTCTCCTCCGAACAGCACCTATCTGGACAAGACAGATAGGGGGGAAAACATCGACATATCAAGCAGGTTAACCAGCTGAGGCGGTAACTGGGCCGCCCACGAATAGATGGAGATATCAACAAACACCTTTCTTCCTTCAATAGAGATGCATTTGCTGGTACTTCACCCCTAGAGCCTGGAGACGAGTTGAAGATTGAGGGGTTTGTTCTGCTGTTATCATTCTGCCTTTCATTGCGGTTACCGTTGCTCGTTTCTGTACGTAGATAGATTCATGGATCCACATACCCGGCATCCGCATTCATTCGTTGTGAATCCTCAAACATGCAAGCATAGTACTGCAACACGAGGTTAGGTTCAGGTCATACAGACTTTGGCTGAGTCCACAAGAGGATGTATGTATGTCCGGTGCAACCTCCGCAATGTGGACAGTATACCTCGGCTTTACATTTTCCCGTGAGTGTATCGAAATCTTCGTCTGCCAAGCCGTGTTTCGTGACTCTACGCGCTGTTAACAATGCTTCTCCCACGGCTTGGGCTCGCTGGAGCTCGGCCGAGCTGGTGCTCAAGGAACCTCTGGCAACTAAAGTACGTGTGATCCTCGGTCAATGTCGATACCTAAGAGATTGGACGCGAGAAATCCTCAGCCTCACGCATTCAATCTGATACTATGCCTGCGAATCCAACCAGTGAACAGTTGCTGACAACACCTAAAGGAGAAGGACATTCGCTACAACGTCTGATCCGCCAGCGCTCAACAAGACCAGCCAACATGTCACGCAACCGAAGTCTCAAGGAGCGTCGCAGGCTATGCTTTACGCCACGGGCTTCAACGAGACGGACATGGACAAGGCCCAGGTCGGCATATCCTCCGTCTGGTACTCCGGAAACCCCTGCAACATGCATCTTCTGCAACTGAACAACAAGGTGAAGGAGGGCGTGGAACGGGCAGGGATTAAGGCGATGCAGTTCAACACCATCGGCGTCAGTGATGCGATTTCCATGGGTACGAAGGGCATGCGGTACTCCTTACAGTCGCGAGACATCATTGCCGACTCTATTGAGACGGTCATGGGAGGGCAATGGTACGACGGGAACATCTCCATACCTGGATGCGACAAGAACATGCCCGGTGTCATAATGGCCATGGGCCGAGTCAACAGGCCTTCGTTGATGGTGTATGGAGGAACAATAGCACCAGGTTGTGCAAAATCGCTTGGGGATCAGCACATCGATATTGTCTCTGCGTTCCAAGCGTACGGACAGTTCATTTCGGGCGAGATCAACGAAGAGACGAGGTTCGACATCATCAGGCACGCCTGTCCAGGAGGTGGAGCCTGCGGTGGCATGTACACAGCCAACACCATGGCAACGGCGATTGAGACAATGGGCATGACATTACCAGGCTCCTCGTCGAACCCTGCGGAGTCCAAGGCGAAGCAGCTGGAGTGCTTAGCGGCAGGAGGTGCAATTAAAAACCTTTTAGCACAGGACATCCGGCCAAAGGACATCATCACGCGGCAAGCACTCGAGAATGCTATGGTTGTCATTATGATTACTGGTGGTTCAACCAACGCTGTGCTTCATCTGATTGCTATTGCGGACTCCGTGGGTATCAAGCTCACAATCGACGATTTCCAGGCTGTCAGTGACCGGACGCCCTTCCTAGCGGACCTCAAGCCCTCCGGAAAATACGTCATGGCCGACATCTATGATATGGGCGGTACACCCGCTCTGTTGAAATTCCTCCTCAAAGAGGGCGTCATCGACGGCAGCGGCATGACCGTGACCGGCAAGACACTTAAGGAGAACCTGGAGAAAGCTCCCTCGTTCCCCGAGGATCAGAAAATCATCCGCCCGTTCAACAACCCTATCAAGAAGACCGGCCACATCCAGATCCTGCGCGGCAGCCTTGCACCAGGCGGCTGCGTGGGCAAGATCACCGGCAAAGAGGGACTTCGATTCGTCGGCAAGGCGAAGGTGTATGACGCTGAAGACGACTTCGTCGCAGCGCTCGAATCTGGTGCGATCAAGAAGGGCGAGAAGACCGTTGTTGTCATCCGGTACGAAGGTCCCAAGGGTGGGCCTGGTATGCCGGAGATGCTGAAGCCCAGTTCCGCCATCATGGGCGCGGGACTTGGCAACGACGTCGCGCTGATCACGGACGGCCGGTTCAGCGGTGGCAGTCACGGCTTCCTTATCGGACACATTGTCCCGGAAGCGCAGGAGGGTGGGCCGATTGGGCTTGTGAGGGACGGTGATGAGATCGTCATCGATGCTGAGACGAGAGAGCTCAACGTCTCGCTCAGCGAGGAGGAGTTGGAGGCTAGGCGAAAGGAGTGGCAGGTGCCTGCGCTGAAGTACTCCAAAGGTACTTTGTACAAGTACGCCAAGCTCGTGCAAGATGCCAGCCATGGATGCATCACTGATGCATGAGAAGCCTTGCTTGAGGAACTGTACATAGTCGTTGTATTGGGCACTTTTGGCTGGAGTTCGGCATTTTGGCAGAATACGAGTCTGCTTTCCGCGGCCGCAATCGTCTTAAAGAGAATTGAGTTGAAAGTATTTGCTAACATGGAACGCTGGACGCTGTTCGCACAGGTCCAGTAGTGGTAGGAAAAGCTGTCGGGCATCATCTTCTGCAATGTGTTCAGTATTCTCCTTAGCCCACGACTGGATCTCTTCCCATGTCACCCAATGCCAGCCTTCACACTTCTCCGGCTCCAAAACCTGTCATATCTCCCGTCAGATAGATGCTGCCACATACTGTTCAGACTGCACGTTGACTCACATGAGGCTTCTTCACTCTACCTGTTATCCTGCACCCTACGAACAACGTGACATAGTGCTTGCCCTCCGCCAGCATGATGTCGTTCGTAGCAGTCAAGAAGCGGAAATGGCCAACATTCAGACCAGTCTCCTCCAGCACTTCGCGCTCCGCACAAGCCTCGATAGACTCATTGAACTCTAGATGGCCTCCTGGAAGGGCCCACGTGCCTGTCAACATGAGCGTTTCAGCAGGTGTAAATCTTGAAAGTTAGACGCGCGGGAACCATGATCTACCTGCGCCATGGCTGCCCTTCCTCCGACCAATGATGAACTGCGCGTCCTCGTTAAGCACGAAGACCCCTACGCCGACCCGGGGATGCATGATGACACCTGTGTACCGGTAAAGTTGAGGTGCGAAGGACTGCAAGAATAGTAGAGAGACAAGCAACCCGATGCTGGATGAGGTTCAACGCATGAGATACGAGAACAATTTGCACCATTCAGCAATAAACAGTTTTGTGAACTCAAAGGACTAATGGCAGTCTGGACCCAATTCGCAAAGAGACGGGGAGCAAAGATCAGCCCCGCACTCCGCGAGGCAAAAGGTGCTGGGGAAAGGTTGATGACAACATCCATCCGGATACGACTCCGCTGTCATGTCGAGCGCACCTACAAGGGAGCCCTATCGTAAAACAGCAATCCATTTCCCATTGGCAGAACACTTTAGTGAACCAGTGAATCACGTGAACGCTACCGTCCACCACGAGGGTCGTTCCGCACCTCGCGATCTGCCTACAGTAGCGCCGATCAACCGTTAAGATGAAGCTTAACTCTATGTAGCAGTTCGTCGTTAACGTCTGCGAAGAACCAGTTCGTCTTAGATCTTGGCCATCCATGAACGTCTTCCCGAGCCTTGCCATGCATCCGCAACGCAGGCTGTTCCCGTCGCGTGGACGCAGCAGTGAGACGGCACAGGCATTGGTCACAAGCCACCAGCTGCAACGGCCAGCCCGTCCCGTGGGTGAACGTTGCGTGTCTCTGCCCACGTCACTGTACAGCTATCTGGGATGCTCAGGTATCCTGTCGTTGTGGACCGTTGCGCTGGGCTTCTCCGCACGGTGCTTATGATGGAATGGTTCCTTCCTCTTACCTTCAGCTAGTAGTCATAAGTCATTGCTCTCAATCTCTCTCCTAATTTTTCATAAGGCTTAGTGTGGTTGACAGGACTCACGTTTTATCACTGTGTGCTTCTGCTCCATTCAGTACTCATCTGTCAACTGGCATCTCTCAATCGCGTCGATCACGTCATCACTGCTGTTGGCCTAGTTGAGTCTGGGGGAAGGTGTTGAGAGCATCGGAAGTCATGTCTCACTCTGACGACAAGGACGTGGAGAAGGGTGCAGAGCGCGAGGAGGAGGAGAATGTGCTCGGCAGCAGGCACGTCCAAGTCCGTACGTTTGATCACCCCCCATTCGAGATTAAACCAGCTGAGCTAACGTCTGCAGGCTCCAATCCCAACCGCAAACCAGGCACTACCCAGATTGAAAACGCCCAGCGAAAGCAGTCAGGTGCAACAGACGATGACGGTAAGGAAATTGTTGACTGGGATGGTCCGGATGATCCAGACAACCCGTAAGTTGTAGCCACGATTAATCAAGTGGTACGTGACTGACATGCAAATCAACAGGTTCAACTGGACAACCAAGAGGAAATGGCTGATCACACTTACTACTTGTTTCATGTATGTGTTGCCCTCGATCAATCAGAATGAGGACTGACACAGGAACAAGCTCAATCCTAACTGGTCTACCCGCTGGTGCATACGGCTCTGGGAATGAGCAGATGGCCAAAGAATTCGGCATCAACAACGAGAGCTTCCCGACCTTGTTCTGGGCGACAACCTCGTGGAACCTGGGGGCAGCCGTGTGGCCGCTCCTGTTCGTCCCTATGACGGAGACGACGGGACGTATGTACGGCTACTTTGTAAGTGCCTCCAGCCCATGACCATACTTCCTCTGACAGAACGGCAGGTATCATACATCCTGTTCCTGATATGGCTCATACCCTGTGCCTTCGCGCCCAACTTCGCTACGCTCATCATTGCGCGTTTCTTCGGCGGAGGCGCTTCCTCTGTGTCCATCAATATCGTAGGAGGTACTATCACCGATATCTGGAAGGGCGACAAAGCCAGAAGTGTGCCCATGTCCATCTTTGGTATGACTTCCGTCGTCGGTATTGCTCTAGGTCCCTTCATTGGAGGCGCGATCCAGCGGAACATGAACTGGCGATGGTATGTTACGTCTCCTTTTACCTCACGCACTCCAGAGACTAAGATCGATATACTAGGATCTACTACATCCACCTCGCCTTCGACGGCAGTCATACCAAAGATGGACATGGGCACACTTCTGGCTTTGTCGCCCTTCCAGA
>Ga0115856_100562_pt1 | contig 13718 bp, 10 predicted proteins | sample InSIn4gowninarea_FD_83870 | JGI IMG/M metagenome (GOLD analysis project Ga0115856, IMG submission 83870)
ATACCAGTTTTTTGTTCCATTTCTTTTGGGAAATTTACAGTGGATTTTGATGTGTGACTGCTAGCTTTGTCTTGATGGAGTTCCACAGATTGATGACATTGCGGGTAAAACGATGGTATTTCATTCAGGAAAATTGGTGATAAAATATGTTCCTGATAGTATTTGGAGTTAATCTTGACATTGTTTTCGACTCTCTTTATTTTAACTTGCCATTATTCAGCGATATGCTTTAGCGAAAGACGATGCACATTGCGTTTTTTCGCTTTCTTAAGATTTAAATCAATGTTTATCATTTTGTTTACAGTGGACACCGAGCATTTTAATGATTTTGCAACTGCCCTTTGACTAAAAGGATTTTCTTTTAACATTAAACAATGCACCTTTGCAATAGCCGAAGATGTCCGTTTTTTCCTTGGATACTTGTTTGGAATTTTTGCCAATTTGACGTTTTTTCCCCTTTTTTCTTGGCAATATTACCTATTGACGCTTTAGATATCACAAAACCATGACTCTCACATCGCTTTTGGATAACGGACTATGAATACTTCTCTTCGGAAAGAGCTTAAATATAGCCTTCGAAACACTGCTTTGTTTAAAACGCCATTTTGAATAAAAACAAACCTCTCAAGCCTCAGGCGATGATTTTGACTTTTTAAAACATGGTACAATTGCAGTTATTTATTTTGCAGCCAACAATTTTTTAATACCAGTAACCAAAATTGTCTAAAAAATGTGCGAACAGTCTCTATATTAAGAGTGGGAATCCTGATCTAATGACTATCTCAGAAATGCATTTAATCTTTCTATATTGCTACAATTCATTAACAAAATTGCAGTCTATAGTTGATAATTACTCCTTATAGATGTGTAAAAACCTTTGCATTAAAGCCTTACAGTTTTAACAAAGGATAGAGATTTAGCATGAATATTTTAGTTTGCATATATGCAGTACTTGGTACTAAAGTCTTAAAATGGAATAAAAATCTCAAAATTTATGTTCAATAGCGATTTTGCTAAATCAACCTTTTATTTTTAGGTTTTGTCGGTTTGGTGAATCAAGCCATGACATGCTACCTGAATAGTCTTTTACAAACACTTTTCATGACGCCAGAATTTAGGAATGCGCTGTATAGGTATTTTTGCATTATACTATATTTTTTCAATAAACATTTAATCTTATTAATCCATTGTCTTTTCTATCTGTATGAGCAAGGTTTAATATTTTAAAATAAGCAATGAAGTTTTTATCAACCATTGGAAAATGGTTGTTATTCTGATGTTGAAAGAGATGTCATTGAAATTTCACGATTAATTACGTGTAGATAAAATTGAGGTTGAATTTTATTAATGTGAAGTTTAGTTGTTTTTCTATATTTTTCATGAATAAAATGTTTTAACACTGTGGAGATACGAAATTGGGTGTTCTAGTGTAGAAAGTTACAGGGATCAGAAACACAATGACAAACATTTAATTTTTGATTTAGAAAAGAGATATTAGCTTTTAATTCAAATTTCTGCTGCTCTATCTTCAATCTGGCAACAAGATTCTCAAAACCATTAATTTTTCGATGCTTTGGCAATGATTTTGCTTGCGATAGTAGAAGCAGACAATAAAATTCAATGCAGTTTAGTTATTTTTCTGCATTTTTCATAAAAAAAATAAAAAAAAAAACTTTTTGCAGGTTACAGTTGCAAACATTTTCCAATGGTTAAACTAGAACACCGTCAATGGCTTCAAGTTTTTTTAAATTTTCGTGTGGTTAAAAAAAAAAAAAGCTTTTTATTTGGAACAAAATAGGTCCTATTCGCGGGACCGATGAGATTTAGTTCTTTGCCAGAAATCAAATCATGACAAATTTTTAATAATAAATCAGAAGCTTGTTTTAATTTCTGTCCTGTATGTAATTGTACAGTATCATTTATATTTATTGTTTTAAGTAGTGTTTGTCTAATAAATTTCAAATATACAGATACTTTTAGATTGCTATATTTATAGAAGTATAATAAATAATATTGAATTATTGCCTTTCAAAATAACACAGTTTCAATATTTATGAAGAATTAGTCTTGACAATTTTAGCAGTCCGACATAAATTTTTTAAAATTCTGTTTTATCATTAATGTTATTGTGAACCTTTTTTTGTGGGGGCGAGGGGGGGGGGGTGAAGAAAAATCTTAAGCAATAACACAGTAATGTTGCTAAAATAGTACTTAGAAAAATTGTAATGACCTACTTGTTCTGATTATAGATGTATGAAAACAGAAATAATAATTTATATGATCTGAATCATCAAAAATTATTTTATCAGCATGAAATTACCCAAAATTGAGGGATGAGGTCTTTAAGAATATTTTATTTACATTTACAATAATGAATTGAATGTAGGCTAGTTAAAATCTCGCACTTAATGTAACATTTTATAAGGACAGAATTTAATGATTTTCTGATAAAATATTTGGTCTGAGTTCCACATTTCATGAAAAATGTACCTTCATATAATGTACTTTTCAGGTGGGAATTTGATGGAACAGAAGAAGATGGTACCAAAAGCATACCATTTCAGCTACAGAAATTATTTTTGCAGTTGCAGGTATTTGTTTATTTATGCTTTAAAAATTGATTCTGAGCTATGATTTACTATGAAAATGTTTTTTAAATATTAATGTTTTTTTATAGACTAGTAAGAAACCTGCAGTTGGGACTACAGAATTGACCACTAGCTTCGGATGGGATAGTAGTGAAGGTAACAAACAAGCATTTAAAATTTAATTTTTTTATTATGTATGTGTGTGTGATGTTTTAGGAAATTTCAATATCAGATGATTTAATATTTCATATAATCATTTTAATTACTAAATATTTGTCTCAAATTAATTGTGATTCAGTTTTGGAAATTAAAGGTTTTTGTCACATAAGCATCATTTGTGTCTAATAAAAATTCCAGTTTGTAGGTGTGATTTATTTTGCAAACCTTATATCAAAGTACAATTATTCATTTCTGAAAATATTTTACATTTAAATGATAATTAGACAAAACAATATTAGTATATGTCATTTGTTTTATTTTTAAATTTTAATTATTTGTTAAAGTGGGTTAATTTAACTATCTGTAATGCATACATTGTCATTATTGGATATTTTTTATTCATTAGCCTGGCAACAACATGATGTTCAAGAGCTGTGTCGAGTTATGTTTGATGCATTGGAACACAAATTTAAGAATACTGAACAAGCTGATCTTATAAGTCGCTTATATGAAGGGAAACTAAAAGATTATGTGAAATGTCTTGAAGTAAGTTGAAAAAAAAAATATAAATTACATGAATTATTATTATGAATATATTTTATGTATACTACATGTATGACATAAATTCTGTTCTATGCTGTTGTATAGCATAGACATACTAGAAATATCCATCTTTTAAGTCTGGTCAGTTCCAGTGTTTAGCATACTCATAATACCACCAATTCCAATTAACCACCGTATATCTTACATATAAGAATTAGCAATATCTCTTTGAAATGCCACCTTGATGTAATGTCAGCCAATACTTCAAGTATACAGAAATTAGGTATTTTTTTCATTCTTTTATTCTCCTTCAAGGACATTTTATCTAAGTCATGAAGACTTTGTTCCTTTATGCAAGTGAGGATTTCATACACAAAAACTGTATCAGTTTCTATATTCTTGTGTCTGAATCCATGAACTTAGAGGAATATTTTGCAGGAAGTAGATGTGTTTAAAAAAGTCCTTTTGTTTAGATATTGTTGAAGTACCACCTTTATTAGAGCTTTTATTATATTAGAACTTTTTTTGTTTCATTATGATATATACTAGAGGTGGCCAGTGTTTTAAGGCTTGTGGGTTACTTTTCATCTCAAAATTCACTATCCTTCTGTATTAGACTTTTTAAAATGTGCAAAATTTGATTTTCAAAGAAAACATTCATTCATGTCTTAAGCCATGATAAATTCTTTTTCCCTTTTGTTGTTATGATAGTAGCAAGTCTTGGTTTTCACTTATTGTGACTAAAGGCTTCTAAGAAATTAATGAGAATTTAACTGTTAAATCAATAACACGGTAGAGGAATGATTTATAACTTTTGCTTCCTATAATGCAGCAAGTTATAAATTATTTTCTATCAGCTTATTAAGTTGCAAATAGTCATGAATTATGTACTGTGTACTTCAAGATGCATTAAGTTTTGTTTAAAGCCATTTTAGAGATTTGCAAGTGAACCAAAGCTTTGTGAATTTCTATAGTTACAAGTTAATTGACTTAAAGTTGTGTCCTTAAGCAAAGATCCTAACCAGGGAGACATAAAGTTGTAACAATGATTGATATGAGATAGATAACATGCAGGTAGACTGAAAGATTCTTTTCTTTACTTACTAGTCAATTTATAGACTACATTAGATGCATTGGCCACCCCTGTCCTATGCTGTATCAATCTTCATTGCATTGCCAAGGAAATAACTGGCCATAATTATGCTTGCAAGCAAGGAATTCTATTGTCATGTTCAGTGAAAACACAATTTTAAAAAGTACCGACAAACATGTATTGAAGTTATATTTTTGTGAATAGAAATTTAGCATTTCTATTTACAGGTCCTGACAACCTGTAAAATCATTTTATTTTAAAAAATATATAGTTTTAAATCAAGAAATAAGGAGAAATGGTATGAACTACCAGCATGAAAGTTTTATCGCCTGATTCAGTTTCAATTTTTAAGCACATGGATCAAGCACATTAAAAAATTAAACAGGATACGAAAATTAAGACTTGTCTGCATTTGAATTGGTTGTTAAATACAGATTGTAACCTAAAAGCATTATGTCTAAATGTTTGTTCATTTGGTTAAAGATCAAATTCGTTAATATGCAAATTTGAAATTATAACTTTTTTATTATTTTTAACATTTTTACATAATTCTATATTTTCCAAATGTGCTTTATCCCTCCAAACTGTATTTTATAATAATGTCTTTAATAATTGAAGTTTTGTCTTTCTTATACAGTGTGGCTATGAAAGTGCCAGGGAAGATACATTTTTAGATGTTCCATTAGTAGTGAGACCATTTGGTTCTAGTCAAGCATATGCTAGTGTGGTAAGTAACCTTAGTTTACACAAGTAACCATTGCAGTAGAGTCCCACAAACTCAACCTTATTGTGGACAGTGAGAGGGTGGCAGGTTACTAAAAATGTGGATTTTTAGATTTACCATGGTCACATATTTTATTCTGCCATATCCATCATCTAACATCATTATCAGTAACTATGCATCCTGGAATTTTCTTTCATAAATGCATTACTTTACCATTTTCTATCTCTTTGCTTTCTTGCAACTCCTTTTCATAAATGGTTCTGCATCCTTACCTAATGAGAGAAAAAGGCTTATGACTATCTTTCAGAACTCGGATATCTACCCTGTTATATTCAATATATCTATTTTTAATTCATCTGTCACATCACACTCTTTTTCCTTGAATGAGATGAGAATCGAGAAAATGCATCTCTTCAATGTGCACAAACGGCCTTGGTTTATTAGATGAACTGAAGTCACCAATACTTTCAGAATATACAAATTAGGAGAGAGTAATAATTTCTGTCAAGTCTGATTCGTGTGTATTTATTTTGTAATAGGATTGCATGAAGAAAGGAAGAGAATAAAAAATGCTTTTAATTGCAGATTTTATTTTCCTTTGATTTCAAGATAAGTGTGTGCTAAAATGTTTTTGTTAGAGAGACAACCCACTGATAAATCCAATCTTTAAAAACTACTGTTTATGCATTTGATTTAATTCTGTACCAAGCAGGCAGACTTGTAGACCAACTTATATTTCTTTATATATGGGGATTTTCTGAATTGCTTATGAGCAAAAGTTTGACTTGCCAAAATGACTAAGTATTTTTGTTTACTCCCTATTTCCCCTACGACATTACCATACTACAGTCGAACTCGCTTATAACAAGCCCAAGGGGACCGTAACATTTGCTCGTTAAATCCGAGTGCTCGCAATAAACGGGTTCTGAAGGCAGGCGCGCAAGCAGAATGAGGAGGAGGGGTGGTAAGGAGGTCAAATGATTGAGTTTACTGAAAATTTAATTACAACTTACTCACTTTAATTACATTACTTAATTTAATTTAATTATTTTCTTAATTTAATTAAAATTAGCTCCACCTTCATCCATTTCAATAATGCTTCGACCAAATTCCTCTTTCGAACACTTCTTTAACCGTTTACAGTCTGTTTTATTTTGGTCGTATGCATTCATTAACTTGCTTTTGTTTTTCAGCAATGTGGAAACAGTAGATGAAGACAACCCATACCTTTTGCAGATTTCGACATTTTAAACACCGTCATTTAACTCCCGTAAAATTTTTACTTTTTCGTCAACCGATAAAACTTTACGTTTCGACAAAGTGAGACGATAAAAACTGTTGTGTTACGTACTCCACGAACTGAAGTCAAAGAATGACTATCTGACCTTCAACTTAACCTCTACAATTAGCAGGTGCAGCTGGTTTCCCCCACCCCCTCAATCCCTAATCCAATACAATAAGCCTTATCTGTTGAACTGGATTTGTGCACCCGCCCTATTGACTTTGGAATGCTGAAAGAAATTTTCCTATAAAAGTGTTAGACCACGGAGAGAAAAAAAAAATACAAGAAGACAGAAAAATATTGCTCGCTAAAACCGAGTCTTGCTCGTTAAAAGCGAATTCTGTTCCATAGACTTAAATGTTGATCCAACCAAATATTTTCGCTTTCCTCGCTAAATCTGAGTTCTCGTTAAATCCGAGCTCGCTATAAACGAGTTCGACTGTATCTATGTATAAGCTGAAAATATTTGGAGTTTTCCAAAGCTAAGTTATGCCTTTGGTTTTTATCTGGATTCACTAATCTTGTTAAAAATGAGGGTATTTTTCAGTTAGCTGGACAAATGTAATAAATCACTGTAAACCGGCTAATGGAAAACTACCAAAACATACATCAAAATAGTAATAGAATATTGTAAATAATTAGCTCATAAAAATAACATTTGAAGATATTTTTTGGGTGTTTTAAATGTAACCATTATGCAAAAAAGAAAAATCACAGAAATCTTTCAGTCTGAGGCTGAATCCAGACTTGCCAACTGCCACGATGTGTCCGGAGTTGCTCCGGGAAATTGGCAAAATTGCGTAACTCCGGAAACTAAACTGATACTAAAATAATGTTCTGATCGATCTACAAAAGTTATTTATTAATTAAAAAGTGATTAAAAATAGATGACAGACAGTCAAAATATTGGGAGGTGAGTTTATGGGATTCTGTTGTATGTTTTTCCCAATAAAAGAAGTGCGAAATTGCTATGCATGCATGAAAATTGTATTTCTGATTTTATTATAGATTAAACATTTTGGATAACTATTGAATTGCTAATGAAATTGTAAATGTGTCCACTTTTATAGGGAGAAGCCCTACAAGCATTTGTTACTCCTGAAACACTACAAGGCTCTAATCAGTATTTTTGTGAACAGTGCAACAAGAAATGTGATGCTCACAAAGGTTTAAAGTTCACTAAATTTCCTTATTTATTAACATTACAGTTGAAGAGGTTCGATTTTGACCCAAATACAATGCACCGTATCAAGCTGAATGATAGGTGAGCAGTATTTCTGTGCAATTCTATAATTTTGTCTGGTGTTTCAAAATGTTTTTTGAATTATATTTTCTTGTCTTGCAGGGTGTCTTTTCCAGAGATATTAAATTTAAATGATTTCATAAAGTCTGATAATACTGTGGTAAGTTGTCTGTTGCATTTATTGTTGTTCAAAGTTTTTACTTTTGTAAGATAAAAATTAAACTAATGCAGTTGAAAGATTTTTTTTTTTAAATTAACATTTAGAAGGTTTCCCTTTGACTGAAATCACATAAAAATTGTATTTTTTTGTTGCATATCTGAAATTTGTATGTATTTAGAAATTCAAATATTTAGTAATTTTTTTTGTTGCACAAAGGTATTTTTACTATTGATTCAGATCATAAGATTAAGAACAGCTGTTTAAAAAATAAATTTTGGATGTAACAATATAAAGTCATAACTCTAAGGATTAAGTTACTGGTTTTATAAAATGCAAGTTTCATAATATATGCAAATTCAAAGTACATACATGTTAATTAAAATATACAATACTTACATATATATTAACTGTGCACAATACATACATAATAATGTTAAGGTACATTACAAAGTAGGTAACGTGTACGTTAATGTAGTATTTTGTTATTTCTAATGTAATATGAATATTACGTCAGAAATTACACTTTTTATGGCAAATCTCAAAATATCACACCCGGCAAAATCCTTCGCAATGTGCACCAAGTTCGGATTTCTTTACAATAACCATTATCACTGTCATTATCTTCAAAATTACTGAAATCACTTTCAGAATCTGGAGAATAGGAAAATCGATTCATAAATTTCACAAAAATACTTGAAATTTAGTGGACAATTATTGCTATCTGTTGGGCAAAGCCTGATTTAAAGTCTAAGTACTGCACAAAATTCCTCATTGCCAATTGACTATAGAAATAACTGCATACAATTTTAAATAGATGTTAAAGAACACATTTGGATTTGAGAGATGAGCAAACTTTGCTACATTTATGTTGACTGTGGAAATTGTGGAATTATCAGTTAAAGGGTTAAGTAATATGAAACTAAATTTATACACATGATATTTATTTAAACGTCTTGCAATTCTCTTTCAGTCAAATATTATGCAATATTAATTCATTAATTGAAAATGTTGTATGACAAATAATGTAAGCATTCTATTTTCAATACAATAATAGGAAACTTGTGATGATGGTGATACAACCGATAGTGGGTCAGCTCTTGATGATGAATCTGTCTGTTTTGCTGGTAGCTGTAAAACACATTCTTTGTCACCTGAAAATGTTAGTGATAATGATTTACCAGATGACGATGAAGGCATAGATGTTGGTCCCGTTTTAGACAGCAATCATGAATTGTGTGTAAATGAAAAGAACTTGAAAAAGTCAATGGAAAAGGTATTTTCTTTATTTTAATTTATTGAATGTGTTTTATAAAATAGTTTGCTTATTTTTTTAGTTAATATACTTTAAGAAATGTGATTTTTTTAATATTGTATTAAAAAATTTTTTACTTTTTTAAATACAATATTAAATTTCTATTACAATATTATTTAATTTTTAAATACAATATTAATACCTTTCTATTTTTACTTTTAAAATTTTTTTGTTACTGCGTTTTCAGAAATAATATACTTTTTGTAGAACACTGTTGTTATTTGAACTAAGTAAGGCATGTTGAGGAAGTAAATTTTATTGTTATTAAGTCAAACCTCATTATCACAACACCCTCAGGGGTATTGTAAAGCATCATCATAAGCAGAGTCTTCAATAGAGTGTGTTCTAGAAACACAAGTTTGAACAAATTGGTCTATGAATTTTTCCCCCTAAAGTTTTTGATTTAAATGGGCTAAACTAAGAAGCACAGAATTTGGTTTGTTTTACAACCGAGGCAGTGCTCAAACTTTCATTGTGATGAGGTGCAAATCAATCTCTGTCCCTGATTGTCAACACCAAATCAGGCGTTAACTGGAATACTTTTCAGAAATTGTCAGTTCTTGGAAAAACGAGGGAAATGCCAGAGCTAGGAGACAAATAATGGGGGAGAATCTGATTGGGCATTCAGGTGACAAGAATATTTTTCTTTTCCTTTTAGATGTAACCCCCCCCCTCCCGACAAAAACAATGTGCAAAGGAGTTGCTGTCATTCCCCCTTTCCTCCCCTGAACCATTTAGTGCTTGCTCCCTGGAGCACTAAAACCATTTACCCTCTTTTCTCTTCCAATAGCATTGTCTAATAACTGACATCTCTTTTGTAAGAGAATGTGGATGTGCAGTGTACTTGAGTGGAAACTGGAAGGAAATACTGGAATTTTGGACCCTTTTTGGCTTGTATAAAAGTAACATCTGTTTGTAATTTTTTGGAAAACTGATGCTAAAGATTTTGAAAGGTGTATTCAACATTAATTAGTGTCAGGTTGAGAAAAAAGTTTTCAATTACACAGCCTTTGCCACAAAGTTTAAAATGGGAATTGTATCAAATGGGACGTGATAATGGAGTGCACTCCTTTCTGATTGATCTTCAAATCTTTTGATCTCACTTCAGATCAAAAGCAAAAGAAAGTGTTCCAGATTTTGAAAATATGACGTGAAAACTGGAGTGACGTTTTATCCAGGTGACATGATATTGAGGTTGTATTTCTTTACTGGGTGAATAGGTTGTACTTTATTTCTGTACTTAAAAGATGGTTGATAGTTAATAGCTTCCAATTAGAAAAATATTTAAAATAAAGTAGATATATTTTAAATACTGTTGAGTTGATGAATATTTCTGAAAAGTTAAAGTCTAAATAAGTAGTGTAGATCTCAGTACACCAACATATAAAACAAAAATGTATCATTCTTTTATGAATAACATTAATGAAGTCAAAAGACCTTGAATTTCATAAATTTTAGATACTTCATATTTCTAATAACAAAACAGCATCCTACCATCAAGTATGATTTCAGTTATTTCAATCAATAATTGAAATCATGCATACCTGTGTGTATGGTTATTCTTAGAAGTATTGATTATGGTTCTGTTAACATAAATTGATGTACTTTCATCATTTTTCACTGTTAAACATTCATCAGCTTTAAATGGGTATTAGTTCCAAGTCCAAATCATAAAAGAATGAAATCATGAAAAATGTTTTACTAAATTTAAAATTACAGGTGCAAGAGGCTGCATGAAAATGAAGGTTTTATAATTTGTTTTTTATTACCAAACATTTCATGTAAACATTGTCATTTTGAATATTTTTCTGATTAGTAATCAAGTATTAATGGTTTAGAAATTGACTATTTGCTGAACTTTAAGAGAATGGCATGTGTATTCACAATAGAACAGCAGATAATATTTATAGATAAGTAAGTGTCAATGTAGATGAGTAAATTGAAGTGAATGAGCTGCATATAATTAATGTAAGATATTAATTATAATGCATTTTTATAAGCTGATAAATAAAAATAAGATAAGGGAATGTGTATGCTTATTTGAAAAGATATTATATAGTACTAAAATATGAATTGATTGATATGACATTTATTTTCAACAGGGCCCATATGTATATGAATTATTTTCAATTATGGTTCATTCTGGGAGTGCAAATGGTGGGCATTACTATGCCTATATTAAGTAAGTTGATTTGTTACAAATATCAATTATTTAGTAGTTTAGATTAAACATTAAGTACTATTTTTTTCCTAAAATATGTTTTTATACCTTATAGGTCATTTGAACATGGAGAATGGTATTGTTTTAATGATGCTCAAGTAACACGGGTAAATATATGCATATGGTCTCCATATGTTACAGAATTTATGCTTTTTTATTCAACTAGGTTTTAATATTTTTATTAATATATTGTATCTAGATTACATATGATGATATTCAAAAAACATATGGAGGTGGCCCAACGAGGGGATACTATTCTAGTACTTATTCCAGGTAAGCAATTTATAAGGATTAAGTATTTTTTCCTTTTTGTATATGTTTCATTTTGTACATATTTTACTCTGTTCAGAGGAACTTTAAATCAAAAATCTGTTGTGTAAAAAAAGATTGGAAGAAGGTGGAGTGAAGCTTTTAGTATTTGGTTAAGTTCCTTATTTTAAAATGGCATTTATCTCTGAGAGAAGGAAAAAGAATACTTTTTTAATCATTTAGAAGCTTTAAAAGAGTGTTAAAAAAGAATATAAGAAAAAATAGGATTGGATTCTTTTGATAAAGAATATACCATGAACTTGTAGAATGAATGTTACTACTACATTGTACTTTGATTATGTCAAATGTGGAATTTGAGCAGCAAACATCATCCAAGTATTTTTCATGGTAAATTTTTATTCGAGATGTTACAATTCCCAAAGCATTTTGGCCAAGTAAAAAATAACAGCAAAGATTCATACGTACAGAACACGTGGTCTGCATCTAAAAATACGCCTGATTTTCATAACAGAATCCTTTAACTTTGCTGCTAAAAAAATATCATCTTTAAGGTTTGTGCTTAAGCGCCTAATAAAGGGGTTATAATTATCTTTAAGTTAATTAGGTCATTTGTCTTTTTTCATCCTCTTAAAACAGCTTTTTGTATAGAAAATTGTAAAAAAGATTTAAACTTCGAAATGTCTTAGCTGCCGTATGAGGCTTCAATCCATCTTCATCCATGTTCGCAATATCGAAATCTTTACGACAAAGGTTACACTTTGCTGAATAAATCGTACTTGATTCTGCAAACCATGACGAATATTCTTTCATTGAGAACAACGACATCCTGAAAGAACACTTTCCTCATGACATTTTTCAATGATAATTTAAGTCACTAAGTAAAAATACCACGACTCTAGGACGAAAGCAATAATGGCTGAATTTCAATAATGGAAGTCACTGATCACTGAATGCTGTGCATTGCTTGCGCTGACCAATATACAAGGTCACGTCTGACGCCAATGAGTGTAGAAGAGATAACGAACCTCCTCCTCCCCGCCCCCATAATAGGCGGTAGGGAAAGCGATTCTCAACATACTTTTCTGTAAACGAACTTCCGAATGATTTCTTTAGAGATAATCGGTTAGAAGGAAAATGAAAATGAATCCGTGTACCAAACTTTAGGACCAAATAATTTTCCAGAACAAATTCATTTTTTTCCAGGATTTAAACAAAAATTCCAGGATTTCCAGGGCCCTGGAAATTGAAAATAAAATTCCAGTACTTTTCCAGGAACTCCAGAACCCGTGGGAACCCTCTAAAACCAACAACTTGCTTCTTAATTGAAACAAAAACATTTCAACACCTTTTTAAAGTAAATGCAGAGGTTCCAACTTTTAAGATTGGCAAATAGTAATTAGAGGCGTCGTTCAATAGTAAAAGTCAGGAATAATATCAACCCTAAAATTAACCACTTCTGTAGCACAATAGTATATCACATAACTGAAAATTCGAATTGTTTTAAATTTCTAGTATTTAAACTACTTAAAATAAACTAAAATTATTTTTTATATTTTCATAAATTCAAAAATAACTGTCAATACTTACTTTCAGTTTCAGGAAGCAATAATAATGTCAATTTTTAAACATAATTATCAAAATTAAGTTTACAATATTTGAATGAACTTAAAGTTAAGCCTTAATATGCGATAATAGTAAGTAGTACATTACATAACTATTATTCTTAAAGTTATCAATTTTTAAAATTTACTTAAGGTAAAAGTAATTTAAATTTTGCATAATTAACAAATATATTGATAAAGTAAATAGGTTTTGTTGTGTTTATAATGACAAAAATTTAAATAAACCTAATAACCTAAATTTACCTAAACTTTTGAAAGTTTATTTCTAAAAAAAAAAAAAAAACTTTATCTCCATGCATTTTAAATCTGTGCTACAAGATCCTTTGATATTTATTTTATTCATCGGTAGATGGCGCAACATAAAAATACTCAGGAAAAATTGAATTCTGAGGTGCAAACATTTTGTCTCGATCAACTTCACGATATCCGAATCTACGCTAGCGGTATACTAGCGGCGAAAAAAGGAATTCTGGTGGGAATTCGAGAGCGCGCGCAGCTCGC
>Ga0115856_100016_pt1 | contig 13707 bp, 13 predicted proteins | sample InSIn4gowninarea_FD_83870 | JGI IMG/M metagenome (GOLD analysis project Ga0115856, IMG submission 83870)
ATTTTAGTTAAACCTTGTTCTTCAAGACTTTTTAAATCATAATATGTATATGATTTACCTCGAACTTCAAATGATTTTTTTGCTTGTTCTTTAATGTTAGAAGCCATTTGATTATCCCCCTTGAATATTAAACATTCATAATTATATTCCTTTAATTAAATTGTATAATTATATGTTTTTTAAAACAACTATATATCACTAGAATTTGAGTAATTTGAATTTTGGTTTTATAATCAGTTAATATAATAAATACTTATCATCATACATTTAAACTATAAGTATTTTTTAATAAATGAGAATTTTTTTCAATAAGCTAAATGGAATAAAAAGGAAAGTAGAATAGAAATTCATTTTGAATTTTTGGCTCCAATATCAATATATATTGGATGTGGATTTTCTTTTGAAAGTCTTTATATTTCGATCTAACCATATTAAAAAACGCCTAAGACAAATAAGTTGTCTTAGGCGTTTTTTTAATTATTGTTCTACTTTCTCTGCATTACGTCGATTTTGACGTTTTTCTAATATATCAGATTCATAGTCTTTTTGTTGATATTCAATATATTCTTTTAGTCTATGTTTATTAGGCTGTAATGTTAATCCTAAGAATTTGCGTTCTTGGTTAGCATCTTTATAGAAACTAATCATCATTAGTATGACCACAAAGGAGAATGGTAATGCACTAATAATTGCAGCACTTTGTAGTGCGCCTAATGCTTCTGCGCCATCTCCACCACCTGCTAAGAGTAAGATGAAGGCAATAAGAGATTGTGCAATACCCCATGTTACTTTTACCACGTTAGATGGTTCTAATGAGCCATATGTTGTTTGCATACCTAATACAAATGTTGCTGAATCGGCTGATGTAATAAAGAATGAACCGATTAATATAAGTGCAACAAGTGATAAAATCATTCCTAAAGGTAAATGATTAAATACGCCAAAGAGTTGCGTTTCTGCTGACATCTTGAATAGCTCAGAATGTTTTTTACCCATTTCAATACCTAATACGCCAAACACACTGAACCATAAGAAACTTACTAGAGCCGGAACAAGTAATACACCTGAAATAAATTCACGAATTGAACGTCCTTTAGACACACGTGCAATAAATACACCTACGAATGGGCTCCAGCTTAACCACCAGCCCCAATAATATAGTGTCCAAGAAGACATCCATTCTCTTTTTTGAGAATTTAATGCTGCTGTATCAAAACTGTTGAATAAGAATGTATTGAACAAACTACCAATTGAACTTGTAAACATGTTCAAAATTAATACAGTCGGTCCAACAATTAAAGCAACAATCATTAATATTGTACCTAAACCAATATTAGCATTACTTAAATATTGAATTCCTTTACTTAGACCAGACCAAGCACTAATAATAAATAAAATTGTAACAACAACAATAATAAGTGATTGAACCCATACATTATTTGGGACACCAAATAAGTAATTTAAACCACCGTTAATTTGTAATGCACCCATACCTAATGATACAGCTACCCCTACTACTGTAGCGAATACTGAAAGTACATCAATAATCGTACCAATAGGTCCTTCTACTTTATCTCCAAGCAATGGGCGTAATGTTCTAGAAACAAGTCCTGGTTCATCTTTTCTAAATTGAGCGTATGCTAAGGCAAGAGCTACGACACCATAAACTGCCCAAGCATGAAATCCCCAGTGGAAGAAAGTAGAACGAAGTGATTCAGTAAAGGCTTCTGTCGTTTTTGGACTAGCAGTTGGTGGTGCTGCGAAGTGTGACATAGGTTCTGCTGCACCATAGAATACTAAACCAATACCCATACCTGCACTAAATAGCATGGCAAACCATGAAATCGTATTAAACTCTGGTTTATCATCAGGTTTGCCAAGTTTTAATTTCCCAATTGGACTGAAAATTAAAAAGACACAGAAGAAAACAATAATAGTTGTAAGTATTAAATAATACCAACCAAGTTTATCAGTAATCCATCCACTTATTGAACTAGTAATTGAATCGAATTGTTCCGGTACAATTGCCCCAATTAGTACAATAATCGCTACGATAATCGCACTATAAATAAATACCGGCGAAAATTTCTTTCCTTTCTTACTTGATTCAGAAGAAGAATTCATAACTAATATAACTCCCTTCATCTTAATATTAAATTTTTCAAAATGAAAAATACACAATTAATTATAAAAATAATTAATTAATTTTTCGGTAAACCACTTTAATATAATAACAAACGTTTTAATCTTAATCAAATTTCATTAATTTCAATATTTACTAATTTATTTATGTTTTGTATAATATATTATATAAAAATTAAATAAATAGGAGATCACTATGCTAAAAGAATTTAAAGAGTTTGCATTTAAAGGAAATGTTTTAGATTTAGCAATTGCTGTAGTTATGGGAGCAGCTTTTAATAAAATTGTATCATCCTTAGTAACTTATATTATCATGCCATTGATTGGTAAACTGTTCGGTTCGGTCGATTTTGCTAAAGATTGGCAGATTTGGGGCATTAAGTATGGTCTTTTCATTCAGTCAATTATTGATTTTATTATCGTTGCTTTTGCATTATTTATCTTTGTTAAGATTGCCAATACAATTATAAGAAAAGAAGAACCAGAAGAAGAAATTGATACAAATACGGTATTACTTACAGAAATTCGAGATCTTTTAAAAACAAATAAATAAATCAAAAAACATTGGAATATTAATATTCCAATGTTTTTTGTTACTTCCATTTAAATTTTGTGTAACTTTGATACTGATTTGTATTTACTTCAAGTATTAATGGGATTCGTTGTTTTAACTCACTCACATGAGAGATAATTCCTACCATCCGTCCAGATGTTTTTAAATTTAATAATGTATCAAGAGATGTTTCTAAAGTTTCTTGATCAAGTGTGCCAAATCCTTCATCGATAAACATTGATTCTAACGTTATCCCTCCAGATTCTTGTTGTACGACTTCACTTAATCCCAATGCTAGAGCCAGTGATGCTTGAAACGTTTCTCCTCCTGATAATGAACTAATATGTCTTGACTTATTAGAATATAAATCAAATACATCGATTTCTAATCCACTATATCCTTGTGATATTGATTCTCTTCGTTTAAGTTGATATCTTCGCCCGCTCATTATATCTAATCTAATATTTGCTTGATGTATAATTCTTTCTAAATAATAGATTAATACATAGTTTTCAAGCGATAATTTTTGATGATTCTTTCCTGATAAAACCTCAGATAAATTAAAAATTTGTTGCTGCTCTTTTAACTCTTCATCTAAATAGTGAATATGTTTTTCAATTTTTGCAAATTTTTCATCATTTTTCTTAATTTTATATTGTATTGATACAACATCATTAACATACTGATTATATTTTTCTTCGATATGTTCTTTTTGCATTTCAAGATTAGATATATCTTCAAGTTCTTTTTCACTTGTAAGACGTGTTAATCGTTCTATTTCAACGTTATATTTATGTTGTTCCTTATCGAAGTGATTAATTCTTTTTTCAATATGCTCTATATCTTGAAGTTCATGTTTTAATTTTTTTATTTCATCTTCATTTTCTAAACCTAATCGTTTCATTTCTTTTCGGATAGTTGTTGTAAAATAATCTAATTCGTTTTGTAGTTCTTTACTCGTAGTCAAATAATTATCAACACTATTTTTTTCTAAAGCTAGCGCATTTTGATATGATTGCATATTTTTATTAGTATCATCAACATGTTGATGATACTCATCAATCTCTTTTTGAAGACTTAAGTAATAATTTTTAAAAGTTTCAATACTTGAATATCCTGTGCTTATTTCAAAATCTTGAATTAAAGTTTGATTCTGACGTTTTTGAGAAGCTAATTTCTCTAATTTAAGTTCCTGCTGATGCTTCTCTTGCTGTAACGCATGAAATTGTTGTTGTAATTTATCTAACTTTTCTAATTGTTGTTGTAATTGTATTTTTTCAGACTTTGCACATTGTAACTTTTCTTTGATTTGGTCTAAATTAATCGATTCATACTCTATCTCTCCTAAATCTGATATGTTTTGAGAGAGTAATTCACACGTCGTTTCGCTTTTACTTAAATGCTGTTTTTTTTCATTAATTTCATCAGAAAGTTTATCAAGTAATTGATGATTTTGATTAATAGTTTCAAAATCAATATGCTGATTTAAAGATTCAACTTCATTTCCACATATTGGACATGTATCGCCAATACGTAACGCTGACTGTATTTCAATAATAAAGGTTTGTTTATCATTTAAATCAATATTACGTTTATCAATGCTTTCTAACTGTTGATTGAGTGTATCAATCTCATTTTTTAAATTTTGTATCTTTTTTGAATGTTGATGATATTGTTGTTTTAGGGAAACTTGCTTTTCATACTTATCTTTTAAACTTTGTTGTTCATCTAATTGTTTTTGTAATTGATATATTTGTTCAGTCAGCTCATCAATAGCTTTATTATCCACTTTATAGCTATCAATAGATTGACTCATTTTATGTCCTTTATTAATTAACTGCTCTTGCTCTTTCATCATTTCATTATAATTATGAATAATATGTTCTTGCTCTTCAAATGCTTGTTGATATTTATCCAATTGATGATAAAAAGGCTTCGATTGTTCTAAATTCTCACTTTTTAAGTGGTATGAGTCACTCATCTTGTTTAATTGTTTATGTTCTTTTTCAAGTATGTTTATTTTATTATTTATTTGCGATATTTTATTCTCAGTCTCTATTATTTTGGTTTTTATTATTTGATACTTCTCTTCTTTCAAACGTTGTTGATCATATAAATTAAATAGCATGCCAGTATCTTTTAATCGATTTAATTTTACTTTTAATGCTTGTATGTCTTCAATCTGTTCATCTAATTGATGTTTTAATTGGTGGTATTCTTCTAATTCAATCAGTTGTTGTTCTAACTTTTTATTTAAATCAATGCGTTTTATTATAGAATGTAATTGTTCTTTTTGCTCATTTTTTATATGTAGTCTTTGTTCTTCGAGTTGATGACCTATCGTTTTGAAGTTGGGAATAGCCTGCAATAATTCTTGAGTTTTTATATGATGGATTTGTTTCAATTGAATTAATTGCTCATCATCAAATGCGTCAATATCTTCCCATAGTAATTTAATTTGATCGTATCTTTTTTCAATTTGTTTTTTCTCTTCTTTCATTTCATTTTTGAGCAAATTTTGAATTTCCTCAAAACGTATACTATTAAATAAAGTTCTTAATATCCCCTGTTTATCTGTACTATTGGATACTAAAAATTTTTTAAATTCACCTTGTGGAAGAATAAATAACTGTCTAAATTGTTCAGCATTAACGCCTAGTAATGACTTAATATATTGATTTCCAGCACTGATTTTACTTTCTCTTAATTCATATGTTTCACTTTTAGAATCATATTCATACACATCTAGTTTTCCTGGTGTTTGACTAGTGTTTCCCTCTTTAGTAAAAGCACCTTGACGAATAATTTTGAAATATTTTTCATTAAGTTGAAATTCATATTCAACCCACATAGGAGATTTTGCCTCTGCAAAATGACTTCTTAATCCCGCTTCACTTCTGCCTTCTGTAGAAGCTTTTCCAAATAACGAAAATACAATTGCATCAAATATCATGGTTTTTCCCGAACCAGTTTTACCACTAATTAAAAAAAGCTGATCATTTTTAATTTGAGTAAAATCTATCTTTTCATGTAAGAATGGGCCAAAATTATTTAACGTTAATTTTATTGGTTTCATTTTAGACCTCCTTATTCGATACCAAAGTGATTAAATTATTTATTTTTTCTTCCTGATACTTGGTCATCTCATTATCTGTAATCATCTTATAAAATTGCTTAATAATAGTTTGGTCGTCTTGTTGTTGTATTTGTGTCTGATGTAAAGGCCCCTCATTTTCAAAAGTAATATTGCTAAGCGCAAGAGTATTGGGGAATAGTTGTTTTAAATGAATCATTGGATCACTAATATGCGACATATTTTTAAGTTTGAAATGTATATAATTATCTTTATTTTTAGGTTGAATATGTCCTTGAATCACTTCATCATACTCGCCCTCAACCACTTCAAGCTCTCTTAAAGGTTTAAGTTGCACAAATGATGTTGATAGTTCATTTTTATCTTGAACCACTAAACGTTTATATCCCTTAGGCTGGTTTATTTCTGAAAATGAATATTGTAACAGTGAACCAGAATAATCAATAATGTCATCTTTAATACTAAATGGATGATGTAAATGTCCTAATAACACTTTATCAAATACGTTAAAACATGATTTAGTAACACTTTCAACAGTCCCAATTGTTAAAGGTCTTTCTGAATCCGATGTTTTTCCTCCATTTATCGTTAAGTGACCAATTAAAATATTTATTTTCTCTTTATTCAAATTTTCTACTATATAATTAATACATTTTTCTGTTGCTTGTTGATAAGTTTGAATAGAAGCATCTTTAAAAAATTCTTTTACTTCACTAATAGTAGCAAATGGAAGTACATAGAAATGTACATCATTAAATTCGATAGGTTGATTCATATGTTTTAATTTTGTACGAATAAAGAGTTTGGAATGTTCAAACCATGAAGCTCCATAATTCAATCGTTCTTTACCATCGTGATTACCATTAGAAATAATCATAGGGATATTCATATCTATATTAATAGTATGAATAGCATTTTCAAAAAGATGAATAGTTTCTTTACTTGGATAAGTTGTATCATAAATATCCCCAGCAATCACAACTACATCAGGTTTCTCATCTTTTAAACATTGGATAAATTGTTCTAAAATAAATGATTGGTCTTCAAGAAATTGTTTTCCGTTAAGTATCTTTCCTAAATGCCAATCTCCAGTATGTATAATTTTCATAACATTCCCCTTACTTTTTTAAGCATTATACTTTAATTTTAAAAAAGAGCGAGATTGAATTCTCAATGAACTCACATACTCGCTCTATACTTCAATTCAATTTAATATCAAAAAATAATATTTTATTTAATTTTAGATAAGCTAATAATATTAATCTCTATTATGAGACTAAAGATTTTTTAACATTTTTATATTTATATAACATAGCTAAACGCCAAGGAACAATCATACTAAAGGCCAATAAAAAGAACATGCCTCCGATTTCTCCTGGATCAATAGAGCTACTAATAAATATTTTTATGATTGTTCTAATAATTAAAAGTGAAATTAAAATGATTGGAAACGCTTTTGATCGTTTCATATATACCTCAGCGCCTTGAACTTCAAAATGACTTGTCCAGATAAGTACAGATGAAAATATCACACCTAAAATGATAGATTCTAAAATTTCAGCCCCAGTTAATCTAAAATATGGAATAACATACATCAAAGCCCCTGTCGACATAAAGATAGGAGGTAAAATAATTTTCTTTTCATTTACAGGGAACTTTTGTGCTTTCATACGAATAACTATGACAACAATCCCCATAAACAATGCAAATACTATGGAAAAAACTAAATATGCCAAATTTACACCTTCTTATATTCACATAACTAAAAGTTTAATACTATTATACTTCTTAAATACTTCAACTAAAAATGTTTTACAACAAAAACAAAGGATTGTAAACCCTTATGGCATACAATCCTTTAATAACTATTATTTTTTTGAACTCTTCATGTTTTGATCCATGTTTTTGTTCATCATCGTCATCATTTGATTGATTTTCTTTTGAGACGGTTTTTGTCCCATTTGCATCATCATCATACGTAACATTTCTTCATTGATAGGTGGGTTTTTTTTCAAATAGTCCATCATATATTTTCTTGCTAAGAAGAAACCACCAACTAGTCCGATGATAAGTGCTACAATGATTAATAAAATTGCTAACCAAGTTGCCATTGTTTCACCCACTTTCTATATCCTACTGAATTTTACTAAATAACTACCTTGATTTCAAGAGTTAGTTTTAGAATAACACCTCTTCGCTTTTATATTAACAAACTGTTTAACACGAATACTAATATTTATAAATAACTTCATATAAAGTGCTATGCACAAAATAAAAAAGAGCAGGAAAGAACTCATTTTGAATTCATTCCCCGCTCTCTCTATGTTGACTAAATCATAATATTAAAAAGTGCGAATTTGATTTAAAATATTTTCTTTAGTAAAGCCATATTTTTCGACAACTAAGTCTCCTGGTGCACTTGCACCAAAACCATCGATTCCAATTACTTTACCTTCAGTGCCTACATATTTATGCCAACCGAGTGGTGAAGCCATTTCAATTGCAACACGTTTAGTTAATTCTTTTGGAATAACTGATTCTTTATACTCGTCTGTTTGTTGCTCAAAAGCGAACCAGTTTGGCATAGAAACGACTCTTACACCTTTACCTTGTTTATCTAAATCTTTAGCTACTTCAATAGCTAAGCTTACTTCTGAGCCAGTTGCTAGTAATAGATATTCAGGTTTAGTTTCAGTTTCAAATACAACATATGCACCTTTTCGTACGCCTTCTTCAACCGTTTCTTCATCTACATCTAAATAAGGAAGATTTTGACGAGTTAAAACTAGAGATGTTGGTGTTTGTTTAGATTCTAATGCAACTTCCCATGCTACTCTTGTTTCATTACCGTCTGCTGGACGAATGACGTTCATATTTGGAATAGCTCTTAAACCTGCTAACTGTTCAATCGGTTCGTGTGTTGGACCATCTTCACCTACAGCAATTGAATCATGTGTAAAGATAAATGTTGCATTCAATCCCATAATTGCAGATAAGCGTAATGCTGGTTTTAAGTAATCACTAAATACGAAGAATGTAGCACCATAAGGATGTAAACCTCCATGTGCTGCCATACCGTTTACTGCAGCACCCATAGCAAATTCTCTTACACCAAACCAAACATTTTTACCTTCTGGAGTATTAGGATTGTAATCTGTAGCTTCTTTAACATTTGATTTATTAGATCCTGCTAAATCTGCAGAACCACCAAAGAATGAAGGAACAGATTTACTAATTGCTTGAATGATTTCTCCAGAATCTGCACGAGTAGCTGCATTATGATCACTACTGAATTTTGGTAATTCATCTTTATAATTTTCAGGTAATTTACCACTGATTGCCAATTTAAATTCTTCAGCTAACTCTGGATATTTTTCTGTATATGTTTCTAATTTTTCTTTCCACTCATCTTCATGCTCATTTGCACGTTTTAGCATTGTTGTTTGGAAGATTTCATATACTTCTTCTGGAACATTGAAACGTTTTTCTGGATCTAATCCATATGCTTCAAATGTAAGTTTTCTTTCATCAGTACCAAGTGGCGCTCCGTGAACACCATTTGTACCGCTAACGTTTGGCGCGCCGTAACCAATAATTGTTTTAACTTCAATTAACGTAGGACCATTTTGCTGTTTAGCTTTAGTAATCGCATTATCAATTTCTTCTAAATTGTTGCCATCTTTTACTAAAATATGGTTCCATCCATAACTTTCAAAACGTTGTTTTACATCTTCTGAGAAAGATTTGTTAAGTTCACCATCAAGTGAAATATCATTTGAATCGTATAATACAATAAGTTTATCTAATTGATTATGTCCAGCAAATGAAGCTGCTTCATGAGAAATACCTTCCATTAAATCTCCATCTGAAGCCAACACGTAAGTATAATGATTTACAACGTTAATATCATCTTTATTAAATTTACCACCTAAATGCGCTTCAGCTAAAGCCATTCCCACAGACATAGCAAATCCTTGTCCTAATGGACCTGTTGTAACTTCAACACCATCTGTATGACGAAACTCAGGATGTCCAGGTGTTTTAGAACCCCATTGTCTGAACTGCTTTAATTCTTCTAATTCTAAGCTTCCAGAGACATGTAATAAACTATATAGTAAAGCAGAACCATGACCTGCAGATAATATAAATCTATCTCTGTTAAAGTAGTCTTTAGATTGTGGATTAAAGTTTAAGTGGCGAGTCCAAAGCGTGTAGGCCATTGGTGCAGCTCCCATAGGCAGACCAGGATGACCAGAATTTGCTTCTTCAATTGCATCAATACTTAATGCACGTATAGTATCAATAGCTAATTGGTCTTTTTCATTAAACATCTTACATACTTCCCTTCTAGAATTAATCATCTTTTTTATATTATAACTTAAAAATATAGTAAATGATAAGATTATAATGTTAATGATTAAAATGTTATTAACTATTGATCATTCTTTTTACTTTCTTGAATTTTTTTAAGTTTTTCCGGCGTTACATCGTTACCTTCTGGATCAATGACTTTGGTACTTTCAATTTGTTGTTTAAATCCTTCTCTAAAAGAATCTAAATATTGTTTACGCAACTTAGATTGCTCTTTTGCTTCAGCTTCTGTTAAACCTTGCTCTTTTTTCTTTTTTGCTAATTCATTAATTCTATCTATATTTAAATTATTATTTGACATGTCATCACACTTCCTATTCTTTTCTTTAATACATATAAAATACTTAATTAATATAACAAAAAGAGACATAGATAAAAAATCTAAGCATCATAAACTCTTTCTAAAATAAATGAAGTATTTTTATATAATACTTCATATTCCCATTTCTTAGAAGTAATAACTTTTTATCTATATCTCTTAAATATTTATTTAACTAAGGCGAACACTTTATAGTCTGTTCGTTCTGTATTATCGGGTATATCGTTCTTATAATCATCGTTTAAAATCGCTTTTTTAGGGATCGTATGATCGGTAATTTCGTACATGTGTTCCGTATGAGCGTTCTGATATAAGTTAGTAAAAAACACCAGAAAAACGATGCAAGATACTACTAGAACAATTATATTTTTAATGATATTACTAGTATAATTACTAAGCATTTATTTCCACTCCTAGAACATTTGTTTGTATAAATACTTTAACAGAACGAGTGTTCCTAGTCAATAGTATTACGAACAAATGTTTGTTTAAAAAATCAAAAAATGCTATACTATATTAAAATAAACTTAGGGAGTGCCTATATATGAGAGAGTTAACTAAAAGACAAAGTGAGATTTATGATTATATTAAACATGTTGTTCAAATAAAAGGTTATCCACCAAGTGTAAGAGAGATTGGTGAAGCTGTTGGTCTTGCTTCAAGTTCAACTGTGCATGGTCATTTATCTAGATTAGAAGAAAAAGGATATATTAGAAGAGATCCTACTAAACCTAGAGCAATTGAAATCGTGAGTGATCAAAATAATGATATGACTAGAGAAGAAACTATCTATGTTCCTGTTATCGGTAAAGTTACAGCTGGAGTTCCAATTACAGCAGTAGAGAATATAGAAGAATACTTTCCATTACCAGAACATTTAACATCCACACACAATAGTGATGTGTTTATTTTAAATGTTATCGGTGAAAGTATGATTGAAGCGGGTATTTTAGACGGAGATAAAGTAATTGTAAGAAGCCAAACTATTGCTGAAAATGGAGATATTATCGTAGCAATGACTGAAGATGATGAAGCTACTGTAAAACGTTTTTTTAAAGAAAAAAATCGATATCGTTTACAACCAGAAAATAGTGCTATGAGTCCTATTTACTTAGATAATGTAACAGTTATCGGTAAAGTTATTGGTCTTTATAGAGAATTGTAGTTTATCTCTTGTTTGTTACGTTAAAATCTCTTATATATATGTTTAATATACAAAAAACTAGAAGTGCCTAAGCACTTCTAGTTTTATTTTTTATTTAAAATCTCTTTAACTTTATCAAGTATATCTTTTTTCTTATTTTTCTTTGTAGGCATAATATCAACTTCCTTGCAAAAAGAACATACCCCTATATATTATAAATCAAACATTATCCAGCATAGTTTTCTGTCCAAAATGGTTGTCGCTTATTATTAAAATCTACACCTACACCTAATGTATTAACGTGTGTATTTAAAATATTTTCCCGATGTCCTAGAGAATTCATAAGTCCTTCGTGAGCATAAATACTACTTTGTTGACCATAAGCTAAATTTTCAGCAGCAGCATTAAATTGTATACCATCACGTTTCATTCTATCGAAAGGTGAATGACCATTTAAATCAGTATGCTCAAAATAATTATTTTTAACCATATCTTCACTATGTTTTCTTGCAGTATTAGATATTTTTTTAGAGTAATCCAATGTATTTAATCCGTGTTGTTTTCTTTCTGCATTAACTAAATCAAAGTTTTGATATTCAAAGCTTTTTTCTAGCGTTGTAGAAGGTGCACCATATTGCTTTTGTAATCGGTTTTCCATCGATTCACTCACTTGCAACAACCCTGTTAAGTTATTTTTATTATGTTTATCGTAAAATGCAGTTGTATAAATGTGATCTTTATAAAAAACATCATATTCATCATTTTTTACAACAAAACGATTACGTCCTTTTGCAATTTTATCTACTGGCTTACCAAGACGTTGTTCAACCACTTTTTTAGGGGTATTATATTTAATTTTAGATTTAGAAGTTATAATGTTTTGATTACTAAATAAAGCATTAACTTTATTATTAATATAACTTACCATTAAAAAATTTTGATAATCATCATTATAATAAGTGTACCATTTTGTACCATATTCATTTGAAGTCACTCTTTTTGGTCGCCCTATCTTATTTTCTACTTCCTTTTGTGACATATTTAATTGAATATTATTAACTGCGAATTCTTGTTTTTTTGGAACTTTAAGCACATTATTTTTATAGCTTGTATTTTCATTTAATAAAACTTCTACTTTATCTCTTACATTATTTTGCAAATGAATAAAAAACTGGTTTTCTTCGATGGGTTTTATAATGATAAATAACAGAAATATTGCAGTAAATAAAAGGAATTTTTTAATAACATTCACCTACTAAATATATATTAATCTCTATCACCATTAAAAATTGAGTTTCTTACAATAACATAGTCAACAGTAGTTAGTGATTTTAAATCTTTGCCGCCAGCATAGGAAATTGAACTTTGAAGATCTTGTTGCATTTCAACTAAGGTATCTTTTAATGAACCTTTATGTTCCACAAACATTTTCTTCCCTTCAACATTCTTATGTTCTCCTTTTTGGAATTCGGAAGCACTACCAAAATATTCTTTATAACGTTTACCATCTAACTCAACTGTTTTGCCAGGAGATTCTTCATGCGCTGCAAATAATGAACCAATCATAACCATAGTGGCTCCAAAACGAATAGATTTCGCGATATCACCATGTGTTCTAATACCTCCATCAGCAATAATTGGTTTACGTGCAGCTTTACTACAAATGTTTAATGCAGCTAATTGCCATCCTCCTGTACCAAATCCAGTTTTAATTTTAGTAATACACACTCGTCCTGGTCCTATACCAACTTTAGTAGCATCTGCACCAGCATTTTCTAATTCTCTTACTCCCTCAGGCGTTCCTACATTACCAGCAATAACAAATGATTGAGGAATATGTTTTTTAATATGTTTAATCATATTAATAACCGAATTAGCATGACCATGGGCGATATCAATTGTAATATATTCAGGTATTAAATGCTCAGTTTTTAATTTTTCTATAAATTCAAATTCAGTTTCCTTTACACCCACTGAAATAGAAGCGAAAAGTCCTTTATTTTGCATTTTTTTTATAAAAGGTATGCGACCTGCTTCATCAAAACGATGCATAATATAAAAATAATCATTTTCTGCAAACCATT
>Ga0115856_100563_pt1 | contig 13699 bp, 12 predicted proteins | sample InSIn4gowninarea_FD_83870 | JGI IMG/M metagenome (GOLD analysis project Ga0115856, IMG submission 83870)
ATGGAGGAGGGAGAGTCATCGAGCTACGCTCCCCCATATAGTGACCTACCTACGGGTAGGGGACTGGATACGGAGGATGGGGATTGTGACGATGAAACCCTCATAGCCGTCACCCACGGTGAATTAGCGGGCTCGCGGCGGATGGTTATGCAGGTGCCTAGGATTCTGATCGTGAATGTGGAGAGCCTGAGCCGGGCAGAGAGGCCACCTGAGCCGGGTTAACGGCCGTCTTGAGCCGGGCAAATGGCCAACTGGGTTTATATTACCATGTATGTAACCACGGCCGGGAATAGGCCAAATTTTGAGGATGAGCTGTGCAAAAGACCAAGTACCACTTTTTGGGTGAGCCAGCAACATAGCCTCGTGACCACACTTGGGGCCTGGCAATAGGGTCATGAGATTTTAGATCTGAGTCAGGTCACAGGGGTCACTATGGTATTGGAATGATGGGCTAACAACATCGGCTAGAACTAGATTTGGAATTTTTGGACCAACATCATCGGTCTTGTGGATATTATAGTCTGAGCCGGACGGTTGTGTAGGCCGCCTTCGCCAGGCAGAAGGGCAGTGTTTGAAATTGTGGTGCACTCATAGTGTTGTTTTAAAGAAAGAATGCCTTCTTACGGTTATGGGTGCGGTTATAAAAGTTTGGGTGTGTGAGTGGTGTGCCTATTTTCTGTAATTGCATGTGATCGTACCGGCTAGGGGGCCTTGAGGTTTACCTCGGGTACCCGGGTACACCCCCTTTTCCCCCCAAAAATTGACCGGAACTCTTGAACTCTAAGGAGTGGTCGGGTGGTAGGCTAACCCATGGGAAGGCTGGGGTTAGGCTCCTGGATCCAAGAATGAGACTTGGAAGCAAGAAGCTTCCAAATTCAGATAATGACCAAGATAGTTAGTCTAAGTCTCCCCTCCGAGGGAAGTAACCACGAGAGGTCTGGCCCTGGCACTTCCTTGGAAGCCTGCCTTGGGGAGCTCCTATCATGATGACTTACTTCTCTGAGTAAGTAGATGGGGAAAGTTAGGAAATTAGATCCTTGGTGGACTCGTCCACATTTCCCTTTAGAGAATTTCCTCAACAGCTAAGGAAGGCTGCCCTGAGGATAGCTCAACACAAGGCAGTGTGGGCGAGAGCCTCGAGTGGGGGTCCCCGTCCGTGCGCGTCCCGAGACCTCCGCTGCCCTCTGTATAGAAGGGAGGTGCGGGCGGGGGACCTCACACGTCACTTCGAACAACTTTTCTTTCCCACTCCCTTGGAATGGCAATACATGTGGTATCAAGGAAATCACATGCATGCCTATGTTGGTGTAAGGAGTTTCTTCAGAGAAAACATCTCCTTAACTATGATTCGCATCAGGCTAAACCTTGTATCTAATATCATTTTATATGATTCAAACCAAACTCATCTTATGGATGTTGAGTATAACTAGAGGTGTGAACTTTTAGGCTATTTTATCCCTCGTTCTATAACTCCACACTTTATAACTTACCGCAGTATATCTGCCCGTGATATGAGAAGAAGACTCAGAGCATGAGTAGACCACTCAGAGTGTAGAACCCCTCTTTTTGCGAAGCTTAAGTTGCTCTTGTAATTATCTATTTTAGGAGCTTAAGCCACTCTTGTAATCCCCTTTTTGCAAAATAAAAGAAAAAAAATTTAAAAAGAAAAAATGTCTCTCTTGTATGATTATTGTTTGAAATTTTAAAAACCTACCCACGTTAAGTTGTATTTCCCTGCTTGTTCAAGGAAGGCGAGATCATGTATCCCCGTCTCGCAAATGCCCTCCAGTTGTTGTTGAACTTCCCCAAGAAGATCTAGACCATGATGAAGCCTTGCACAAGTCACAGCCAGGACCCTTCAAAGGTGAAGGAACCAAACTGGGTGAAGTAACAGAAACCTGGATTAATGCCATGGATGAGTACTTCGAGGTGGCTGGGTATAATGAAAGAAGCAAGATGGCGCTAGCTTGACTCAAATTAATGAGCATAACTAAATCTAGTTGGAAGAATCACTATGAATCCGAGCACTTGGATCAAAACCAACTAGGATGGGTGGATATGAAGGCATTTTTGAGAAGAAGGTTTTGTCCTCCAGGGTTCAACTAGGACAAACTCAACCAGTTTCTTGAATTGTCCCAAGGGAATCTCACCATAGAAGAGTACTATCAAGCCTACTCGAAACTCCTCTGATTTGCCCTGGTGATGGATGAAGCCACCCTCTTAGACAGGTTCATCAAGAAATTAAACTCACCTTTAGATTCCCTGGTCAAGTATGCCAATCCTTTGTCAGTATCTGATGCTGTTACCAAGGCAGAAAGGTTTGCCAAGGCCTTTCCAGTGTCATCACCCCCGATGCCCCAAACTCTTTTGAAAGATGGGAAGAGATACAATGGCCAGGAAGGAAACACATCTTTTCCCAAACGTAGCAAGAACAATCGTGGCTCTTCCCAGAATGTCGGGAAGATGGGACCACCAGACAGATCTTCTTCCCAACCTTAATTATCTTTTGAGGATCTCACAAGGCTTAGGAAAGAGCAAAGGTGTTTCAACTGCTAAGAAATTGGACACCTAGCACATGATTGCCCCAGGCCTCGTCAAAACTTTGTTCAAAATCCTCCCAGACAGCAGGTATCCCAAGCCCCAGTTTATAGCTATCAAGGAGGAAGAGCCCCTGTCCAACCCACCTTCTTTGTGAATCAAAGCAATTATGTACCTCCTCACCACCAACAATGGGGTAACAACAGAGGAAGGATGCAACCTCAAGCACCGGCTTCCAAAGCGGTGACCCTTACTGATGAAGCTGTCAGTGAACCGGTGACGAAATGTCACATCCATGCCACAGTAGAGCACCAAGGTCAGAACCGCCAATTTTCTGTCATCCAAGTTCTCACAGTACATCAAGGTAAATCATTTAAGCTTTTGATCGATTCTGGCAGTTCGCATTCTTTCATTTCACCAAAATGCATGCGCAAACTAGTCTTAGATAAAAAAGCGGGCAATCCAATGCAAGTAGAGTTGGCAAGTGGAAAGATTCTTTTCACCCGTCATGAAACGGATCCAATAGAGTTCCTTTTGGGTGGGAATCCTACATTATCTCAGTTTAAGGTCTTACCCCTGGGATTGTTTGATGGAATCCTTGGAATGGATTGTCTCTCCAAGAGTCAGACCGAGATCAAATGCCATAAGGGAACTTTATCTTTTGTGGACCTTCATAGAAACAAGGTGCATGTATGTGGAACCAATGGGACCCCGACCTTGCAGTTAGTAAAAGCCTCTAAGCTATTAAAAGGGCTGAGAAAGAGGCAACCTATTTATGTGGTCAAACTAAATCCTGTGAGTCAAGAGAAAACTTCTGGAGAACCAGCTTGGTTAAGTGAATATGAGGACGTATTCCTAGAAGAGCTGTCTGAGATGCCCCCAGAAAGAGAAGTAGATCATGAGATAGAACTGGTTTCAGGAGCTCAGCCTACAGCTAAACAGGCCTACAAGATGGCAGTCCCGGAAGCCATAGAACTCAAAGAGCAGCTTAGGCAACTCCTAGAGCAAGGATTTGCAAGACCCAGTGTGTCACCCTGGGGCGCACCTGTTCTCTTCCAGAAGAAGAAGGATGGGACATTTAGACTCTGTATAGATTACAGAGGGTTAAATCAGTTAACCATTAAGAACAAGTATCCCATTCCCAGGATAGATGAATTGCTAGACCGATTGCATGGTACCAAGATCTTTACAAAAATTGATCTTAAGTCAGGGTACTATCAAATTAGGATAAAGGAGCAGGATATTCCAAAAATAGCATTCAACACCTGCTATGGACATTATGAGTTTACAGTGATGCCTTTCGGGTTGATAAATGCACCTGCCACATTTAATCGGTTAATGCAAGAGATTTTCAGAGAATATCTAGATGATTTTGTCTTAGTCTTCTTCGATGATATTCTAGTGTACTCCAAAAATGTTGTTGATCATGAGATGCATGTCAAGAAGGTCTTAGAAGTTCTAAGAGCCCACAAACTCTTTGCCAAAAAGAGAAAATGTACATTTTCAGTAGACCGTGTGGAGTACTTGGGATTTGTGGTTTCCAAGGATGGGATTTGTGCAGACCCCACAAAAGTGCAAGCAGTGAGATTGATTGGCCAAAACCTCGCACAGTCAAGGAAGTTAGGGGATTTTTAGGCTTAACAGATTGGTATCGAATTTTTTTACCTCAATATGCAAAGATAGCCTCTCCCCTGACAACCCTCTTGAAAAAGGACCAACTTTTTCAGTGGACACCTATGTGCCAAAGTGCCTTTGATAAGCTAAAAGTGGCTCTAGTATCCGATCCAATCTTAAAATTACCTGACTTCAGCAAACCTTTTGAAGTTACAGATGCTAGTGGTTTTGCCATAGGCGGAGTTTTGATACAGAAAGGTCATGCAGCTTCTTATGAGTCCAGGAAACTCAGGACCCATGAAAGGAATTATGCTGCCCATGACTTGAAATTACTTGCAGAGTCATTTATGCACTAAAGTTATGGAGACATTACCTTTTGGGACAAAGGTTTACCTTGGTAACAGATCATCAGAGTTTGAAATGGATTTTCACTCTCAACATGCATCAAAGAAGATGGATGCAGACTCTCCACAAGAGTTTGATTTTGAGATCAAGTATCGGCCAGGCAAGGCCAATGTAGTTGTTGATGCCTTGACTCTGTGATCTCTAGCCCACTGATAGATGAAGTAAAAGGGAAGATCAACCAAGACAGTTTCTTTGCTCCAATCATTACTCTACTTCTTAAAGAGAGTAAAAATCCTAGGGAACTAAGAATTGTGCAAGGGTATAAGTTGGAAAATGATTGCTTGTATTTGAATGATCGGTTATGCATTCCTAGAGAAGATGAGATCAGAAAAAAACTATTGGTAGAATCCCATGATAGTCCTATAGCTGGACACCCTGGTTACATAAACACCTACATGTCAATAAAGAAGAGCTTATTTTGGCCAGGTCTGAAAGGGGATATGATGCATCATGTCTGGCAATGTCTTCATTGGGAAGGAAAAGAAATTCATAAGAGTGTTCCATCTTGAGTAAGGAATGACGTAGAATTATATAAGAAATGAGTACTCCATCTTGGGTAAGATTCAACCTTGAATAAACTAAGGAAGGATTATTCTACCTTGAATAAGGTATATCCTCGAACTAATCTAGATATTATAGTCTTCCCAAGATGGGCAAGATCGGAGGGAAAGAACCTTCAAAATTCTCCCCCTCACCAACTCAAGGACCCAGGTTTATGCCTATGGAAGTCCCATTTGTTTTTGGAAAGTTCATGAGGATCTCTACTTGCTATGGATTACCATTGTTTGGTAAAAGATCGTGTGATGCACTTTGGTATTCTTGGAGCATGTGCATATGTGATGCATTCATGAGCACATGCATGTGATTTGAGAAATGGATATCCACGGATCGGGTGACGATGGAGGATGTCGTCCCTGCTTATTGATGCCATGCGGGTGCCACCCACCGCCGGGTGCCCCGTGTGATGACGTTCTGAGGTAGAGACCCCCCCTCGGGTGGAACGTGGGGTGTACTCCCGCCCGCCCGCCCGCCATGAGGACTTTGAGGGCCATCCAAGTGGTGGTGGGATTTAGTAGTGGATGGGGTTTAGTCATCGAGCGTGCGCTCTCCCATAGAGTTAGTTATCTTCGGATGATGAACTGGTACGGTGGATGGGAAATGTGACAATGATGATCCCCGGAGGCCATCACCCATGATGGACAGGCTCCCGGTTAAACCTGTGATTCCGATCGTGCACGCCAAGAGCCTGAGCCGGGCTATAGGGCCTAAATTATTTTACTAGTATGTAACCTGAGCCGGGTAATAGGGCCTATGTTTCATTTTGGAGCCTGAGCCGGGCAATAGAGCCTATGTTTCATTTTGGGCCTGAGATGGGCAAATGGTCGTATGAGTATGAATTTTGGGCCAACACCACCGGCCAGTATGGATACTTGGAACTATGAGGCCAGTCTCACCGGTCAGTATGGATATTGGAATTATGGGGTCAGCAACATCGACCAGTTTTTTGTTGTGATGCACACATAGTATTGCTTTGAGGTTTACCTCATTTTTTAACTAATCTTACTGACATAAAAAGCATTTCTATAATTTACTTCTACTTCAATCTCCTTAAGTATTTTTAATTTAAAAAAATTCAAAATTTACTCAAAATACTTAAAGTTTTCATTTACATATTTAAACTACTCCAAACATCATAATATTTTTGTCACACATTCTTCATAATAAAAATAAACCCATGTAAATTTATCTAATTTTTTTGCATACTTTTAATAATTATTTTGAATTATTTACCATCAAAGTATCCTAAAAATAGAGATATTTAATTTTAAAAATTACTAAATCATCATAATTAATTCTAAGAAAATTATCCCACATGTCTTATAATAATTACTAACTCATAAAATTCATGTATTATACTTCCACTAATTTTTACCATATTCTTTAATTAAAATAAGAAAACTATTAATTTTTAATTAATTCATTAAGAATAATAAATATTATCCAAACTCATCACTTAATAGCTCATAATTTGTACAATTAACTAAATTTACTCTATTTTTAAGAAACTTTTAAAAATAATTAATCACGTTCTTAATATTTCTTAATTATAAATTTTGTAGAATTAAGAAAAGTGAGAAATGTTTCTAATTTTGATACCCATTCCATTTGCAGGTATTAGAATGAATAACCCATTAGAAAGGCTTAGCAAATTGTTTCAAAGGATAAATTGCAGCAAGAAACCATAGTTGACACTCCCAATGGTTGAAATGTGTAATCAATTAGGTCCAAATTGATGTGTGTGACATGCAAGAAGCTCTCCTTCCATCAAGAAAATGCACCCCCTTCTTCTCCCTCAAATCACCATTCAAATGAACATTAAGGGCTGGTTCACACCAACTGGTTCACACCAAATTGGTACCTCTTCACATCTAAAAATGATCAAGTGACCCAAATTTGGTCCTAAATGCCCTAAATTGGCCTATAATTCATCATTTCCTTGCATTTCTCCACATTCCCCATAAACTTTGGATTGCTTCATGCCTAACCACATCAAATTTTACTTCTTTAAATAATTTTTTCAGCCAAAAATCATCAAATACATAAAAATGACTAAAAATAGCTAGTATACCCTGTAAATAGTTATAAATAATAAAAATGCTAAAATAATTTAAAATTTCTAAAACTCTATTTTTCTACTAAATATAGCTAATTTTCTAATTTTTAATATTAAAAATTAACTAAAAATGGTAAAATGTACTCATTTTTTACCCAAACATTATTCAAATTTACTCCAAATCTAGGAGTTATCATCCCCCCACACTTAATTGCAAAGTCGTCCTCAACAAGCATTGCATAATTTGTCCATCCACATCACTACAGCTTCATAAATCTGCCAAACATAGCATCCACACCAATAATCCATTCTCAACCAATTTAAAACTTAAGAACTAATGTATTACTAAAATATTTCACCCTCATTCACTACACACCACAAAGATACTGGCCACTCATCCACATAAGAAACACCTCGAAGATGGACCTTAAAACCACAACTAACTTTGAAACTAATACCTTTTCTTATAAAGTCAAGACCCTACTCAAGTGATGTCTAAGGTTATACCCACATCTTTAGCCCTACCATTAGAGAACACATCTCAAACGTATGTTCTAACCCCATAACTAAATCCACTATTTCAAAATAGTAAATTTTCTCCCCCACACTTATTCACATTTCACCCACTTGGTATTTTATGTTTCCCTTTGCGCAAGGCCCTACCTCATGGAAACCAAAGCATCGGCAGTGGTAGCTTTGTAAGCTTTATAGTTTTTTCATTTTGTTTTCTTTTTAAGAAACATTTAAAAAAAACATAATAAACAAACCAGAACACACACACATCACATCACCTAGCTAACCATTTCAAGTTGGTGAAATCTACATCACCAAAGTCTATTACACTCTCAGCATCATCCTCGATCGGAGAGCCTATTCTCGATCATCATAAGAAACTAAGAAGGCATCAGTCCATTGCCCTTCCTAGATAGACTCCCAAGCCTCCTCATCTAAAGCATATAACAACTCTCTCTGACGAGGATAAGACACCATGTCTAAGGTATGCCAGGTGATGTTCATGTCCACGATAGGTAAATTAGTCAGCAGACCTCCAAGCTCGTTACACTCTATGAAATTAATCATAACATCCATAAAAGGACACACTCGAGATAGTAAAATCTCAGGAAAAGATGGAATAAGGTCATAAGCTTGACCATTCCTAGCACGCTCCATATCCCTCTCCACCACTAACCTGGGTTGATCAAAGCCTCTAGCTAGTCTAAATACACTCTCAGGATCATGCCTATTAGGGATCACTCCTATGGTATACTGTAAGAAACTAGTCTCATACCGTTAGATTGCCAACAAATATAGGTGGCATCAAGAAGTAATTGTCGCTCGTAACACTCACAAAGCTCACACGGTCTATCGAGATAAAACTGCAATAAAAATAACCGCACAAATTTCTCACCATAGCAACTCTCACCTCGCCAAGCGTAGAAGTATCTTGTGAGTAGGTCAGTAGAGGTGGAATCTAAAAAGGTCCCAGGTGTTGCACGTCGGTGTTATGCTATCCTCGTCCAAGAGAGGCTCTCCCCTATCCAGCCAATGGAACTCCATCAGTAGTACATAAAACAAAACACACCCCTCGATACCATGAATAATAGTGGCAGTTTTCTATACCTTAAAATCATTTACTGATTTCTATACCTTGATTGCATACAACCTGCTAATTATTAAGCCACATAGTGCTTAATCCATAACCCATTAACTTGAAATGGTTCGTTCTCGCCTTATATATCTTGTATACTCAAAGAACCATTATCAAATACTACCAAGACTTTAAAAGGTCCTAATCACTTGATCTTTAATTTACTTGAAAACTTATAATACCTACTATCATAAACTAATACTAAATTGCCCTCCTCAAATTTACAAATCTGGATATTATGGTCATGTCAAGCTTTCCTACGTTTTTGCATGGCCTCTAAATTTTGAAGAGATAAGAGTCTTTCCTCATCCAATTTCACAAGTTGTAATAACCAATAATTTAAAGAGGCACGGTACCCTAACCGCCACAGTGCTAATGCCACCACTCTCAAAGTTGGGATTTCTTGTTCAATAGGGAATATGGCATCCACTCCATAAACCAAATTAAAAGGAGTATTTTGTGTTGTAACTTTATAAGATGTATAGTAGGCCCCCATAAAGCCTCATATAATCGCTCATCCCAATATCGCCTATTCTTTGCTACCATTTTAGTTAATATCCCATATAGAATGCAATTAGTCACTTCTACTTGGCCATTTGCCCTTGGATAATATGGTGTAGACTTCCTATGCTTAATTTTATATAGCTATGTTGATTCACTAATTGTGTCATTTAAAAAATGGGATCCTCGATCACTCACTAATTCAAGTGGGTAGCCAAACCTCGTAATGATATTCTCATAAAGAAACTTCGCTACATCCACCACACTCAATCCGTCTTTAAAGGCTTTGCCTCAACCCACTTAGTCACATAATCCGTACATACTAAAATATAGCAATTTGATTGGTAGCATGTTGGAGGGTCTATTGGTCCCACAAAGTCGATTCCTCATTTTTCAAATGGTTTTAGTGCCAAGATTGGTGTCAAGGGTATCGCAAAATGTTTGGTTGGTCTACCAAATCACTGACATTTATCACACTTATGGCAATAAAAATGGCATTCTTTAATTAACGTCGGCCACCAATAATAACCAGCAAAGGAGAGCTTTACATGATGTTAACTCCCCTGCAAAGTGTTCGCCACCCACAAGGTTCATCATGTAAAGCTCATAAAATCATTGGGACTTCATCCTCGCATACACAACGATGATATATTCCCTATTTCAAAGCCTCATGGTCCACATAGAATACGAACTTATTCCCTAATAGATAATGACAAAATTTCTCCACTGAGACCATGGAAAGGCATTCTTTCTCGGTTGTCGTATAATTTCTCTCCACCTCACTTAAGTTCCTACTCGCATAATATATAGGGTGGTCCACCTTATTATCATCATCTGACTAACATAGCACGGTGCCAAACTACCATCATCCAAGCATCTGCATGAATATAGAACTCCTTACTCCAATCTAGCAGAATTAGAATTGGAGCTTCTACTAATTGTTATTTGAGAAGCTCAAAAGTTTCTTGACATACACTTGTCCATCCCTATGGATTGTCCTTCTGAAACAACATAGTCAATGGCGGTAAAGCATGCATCACAAAGTTTGAAGCACCAGTAATAATTTACATGTCTTAGAAAACCTCATAATTGTTTAAGATTCTATGGACGTGGTAATTCACTAATCTCTCTAACCGTCGTTGCCTCATCCATAGCTATTCCTTCCTTGGACAGTACGTGACCTAAAAGAGTTCCTCGCGACTCACCCCAAATACGCACTTCTCTAGATTTAGAGATATTTCCACTTCCACACTGCGATCAAATACTTAATCCAGATTGCCTGGCATATCCTTCCGAGTACCACAGTCATAACCCTATAAGCAAATGTGCCCTATTTCGTAGTGAACATAGTTTTGGGATGATCTTCAGGATGAATTAACACTTGATTATATCCACTAAATCCATCCATAAAAGAATAGAGTTTATACCGTGCTACTTTATCTAAGACTTGGTCTAGAAGGGTAAAGGAAAGTGGTCCTTCTTTGTTTTGTTGTTCAACTCACGATAATCCACACATATATGAAATTTATTATTATTATTCGGGACTATCACAATAGGCGATACCCACTCACTATAAGATATTGGATATATAAAACCCACCTCTAGCAGCTTGGGAATTTCTGCTTTGACAAGCTCCGCGTAAACTAGGTTTGTCCACCATTGTCGTTGGCAACAAATAGGAGGAGCATCCGGCTCTAAATCAATATACTATTGGCATAATTTTGGCTTAATCCTTTTAAAATCCTTATAAGTCCATGCAAACACACCTACATGTTTAACTAGGACACTTTGGAGACTCTCTAGATCTGATCCTTCCAATAGGGACCAAGCACTATAGATTTCCCTTTCGCTAACTAAAACTTTGTCAATTTTGTACTCATATTATCCACATAATTGGATCGAGGTCTCATAGGAGACACCTTAGGCACCTCATGCGAAATATGCATTGGTACTTCTTCTAGAAGACCATGTAGATTTGACCCACATGTCCTCCTTTTCTCATCCTAGAAGACCATGTAGATCCACATGTCCTCCTTTTCTCATCCTTGTTTACTCCATTACGGACATAAAGAATAATGGTGTGACATTCATTAGCCTCTTCGTCCTACATTTCCAGCAATTCCACCATTAAACAACTGCATAATATTTCTTCCACTTTATCTCCACACTTGCCTTCATATGAGATGTGGCCATTGCGCTTTCTCCTTTGCCTTGGCTCTACTTCTCTTAAACTTAGGCCCGTCTTCAGAGAGCATGCCACTCGATGTCTTTTGCTTGCATTAGAGAGGATAACCCTCACTTGGCTCGCCCTTTTCTTATAACACTCCACGTTGTTTCTTAACATTCAAACACTCCCTCATTTAGGACTCTTGCTTTTCGAAGTGTGCATAAGGATTATAGGATTGGGCAACCAAATTGAACTTTCAACATAGCTGCATAATAATGGAGGACTTCAATATGGTGGAAGGAGGGAGGGACAGGATAGGGGCCTCCAATTTTTTGGCAGGTGCTGAAAAGCTTTCTAGGAGGAGTCTAGTGGGCCAAGATGACTTCGTGGATGGGTGGTCTGGAGCTCCTCCCTTAGGCACACCTACTTTAGCCAACCATTCCTCCACCTCCTCCAGGATTGACAGAGTTCTGAATAGTGAGATAAAGCTAATTGGGTCCCTCACGCCCTCTCAATGAGAGTTGAACATGGGTCTATGTTATCTGATCATGCTAGACTGATGTGGCAGTGGGAAAAACCTCAATGATGGGGGGGTAAATACCTCATATCTTTCCCCAAAAAACTCTTGTCTATGAATAACTCCCTTCTTCACGACCATGACATGAAAACAAGGGTACCAAAAGCTAAAAGTAACTTGGGAAGGAATCTTAGGAACCCCAACTGTTGGCACATGTTTGTTCAGGACATTCAACAAGCCCATCAAAATTGTAGGAAAAGAAAGAGAAAATGAAAAAAGAAAAGCCTAGAGTGCTACATCTGAAATAATGAATCTTCTTCTTTTAAAAAAAGTAGATGCAATTTCTTTCCTCCCTTCAACTCAAAAAAGGTCAAGATAAATAACAGGAAGTGGAAGTAGGAAAGGCAGAAAGGAATAGACAACTATTAAGAAAAACAACATTCAAAATAGACCAGATGCCTTCTAGTTCTTTTGTGAAAGCCCTTAGAATAAAACAAAAAAGTGACTCCATTAATATGGTTTGGGGTAGATGTTTCTCTAATCCCTACAGCTTTCCAATAAATGGATTGAATTTCTTGGTAACACCCTCTCACAAGATAAAGACACATCTATTGACAGATTCAAAGCTGAAATGATGATCTTGGAAGCTGTCCCTGACAAAGCTAATTGGTTAGACAGAAATATACAACAAGAGGAATGTGTGGTTGTTTTAAAGGCTTTAGGAAAGGAAAACTTCCTTGGGTGGGATGGGCTGCCCACCATTGAATTCTTTATCTCATTTTGGGATATTTTGAAGGAGCCTGTCACTTGGATTCTCAATAGGGATTTCAGACAAGAAGGCTCCTCCCCATAGGAATAAAAGATGGTATTATCATATTGATCCCCAAGCAGGTAGCATGTTCCTCATTCTCTCATTGGAGACCTATCACCCTCCTTACTATATTGTAGAAAATACTAGTCGAAGTACTAGCTACTATTAGGCTCACTCCTCCTCTACAGGAGCTTATCTCACCCAAACAACATGGATTCATCAAAGGAAGGTCTATTTATAACAACATTTTCTCAGTCTTACTGGGAAAAGAATTTGCTCTCAACAGTCTAAGCAATCTTACATCATGCTACAACTGGACTTGGAAAAAGCCTATGATGATAGGATTCACTGGTCCTACATTACTAGGACAATGGATAAAATGGGATTTGGAAGGCTGATGTCTACTACCATATTCATGGTAAGCATGGGATCTTCCTTGGCTCCTTGGTGGGTGGATTCACATTGAAGAGGTTTGAGAGACAAGGTTGCCCCCTTGCCCCCTGTTATTTGCTATAGTCTCTCACCTCCTCATTTTAGCCTTGGAACAAGCCTCAAACTGAGAAGTGGTTGGGCTTAAGCTAGGAAACAATTCTTAGATGATAATCCAATGTTTTGTAGATGACTCTCTTATTTTTGCAAGCCAACAACCATAACATCAAAGCCACCCTGAATATTGTATAAACATTTGTCATTGCCTCTGGATTCAAGTATAATATTATCAAATCTAGAATAATCAATCTTACAGAAGACCCCTCCTTTGACATCCAAAGATAAGGATGTCATGTTGTTCAAAAAAACAAGAAAATTAGGTAGAAAAAATCTATAAAGAGTTCACTAGCTACATGAAGGCCCATAGATGCAAGGTGGATAATCCATACATAATA
>Ga0115856_100564_pt1 | contig 13685 bp, 10 predicted proteins | sample InSIn4gowninarea_FD_83870 | JGI IMG/M metagenome (GOLD analysis project Ga0115856, IMG submission 83870)
TTCGCAGCTATAGAGTTTTGATTTCCCCACTGTTTCCGCCGACTTGTCGCTTTCATCCGACTTGTTCAACCTATGCCTTAGAAGCAATAGAGAAATTCGGCGCTTGGCGAGGCGGAAGGCTTGCAATGCAGCGGATCTTGCGTTGTCATCCTTTTCATCCAGGCGGCTACGATCCAGTACCGGACGAAAAAAATTTGAAATGCGAAATGCGAAATTATTCTGAATTCTGACTTCTTTAACGTACAGTTTTTGTTACCCATCTATACGATCGCTTCACCTGGCGTTCGATCTTAACACTGCGTTTTACTTGCTTGCGGACGATCCAGGTTGTGCGTTTAACACTTGAGCGTGTTATTCTTTTCTGTTTTTTATTGATAATTCGATTGGTCGGCTTTGCGATCGCATATGGTGGTTTGGAAAGAGAAATTGGTAATCGTCTGGGAATGGGGGTTAGTCGTTGAGAAATAGAAGCGGGTTTCCGTCTTGCTACAACACTTTTTGCCTGTCGCGGTTGAGTATTCTTGCCTGATCTAGTAACTTTGAGCGATGGTTTTTTAGGAGTGGGTAGGGGTTTTCTAGCAACAGGGCGCTGCGATCGACTGGCGACACCTGTTTTAGCTGCGGGTATTTTGGCTGCTGCTGGTTGAATAATTGGTTCTACCTGCTTCTTTCTATCGGGACGTTGAGTTTTTCCAGTTGCGCCGATCGCACTGGGCGACTTACTTGCAAGGGAGGTGCTTTTTGCTGCTTTGTTTTGCCGTTCCTTGTCCCATTGCTCGATCGCCCCTTGTGCTTGTTTGTGAATCGGGCTGCTTTGCTCAATAGCTTTAGCTTGTGCGCCCCCGGTTAGCTTTCCCGATGGATCGTCTTTTGTGGGTGTTTCCAACAACCGATTAGACCATTGAGCAATTAGCTGCTTAGCTGCTGGATAATTAGCATCAGTTGGGGGAATTTTAACCGCAAGCGCGATCGCTGCTGGAAAATTTTGCGCTGTTGCTAGTTGCTTAGCCTGGACGAGATCGCACTCATACCCTAGGGCTTGAGCTTTTGTGTTTGGAGCATTAAGGTTTGTTTGCGATCGATCTACACACTCTCGATCTTTTCCCTCTGCTTTGACAGTAGCAATTCGATCCAGCGTTTTCTCTGAATTTGCCACAGGAAGCCAGTCAATGGTATAGATTGCAGCCAAACTCATTAATATAGTCGTAATAGCTGCGCCAATTTTCAGCCGACGCGGCTTTTTGCTGACAGAAATAACAGCATGAGTTGGCTGTGAAACCTCAGTTGCTGTCGAGTTAGCGCTTAAATTGGAGATTTGTGCTTCCGATGAGACAAAGACTGTGGGATGAGTCGTCAGTTGTGTGTTGTAAGTAGCGAGTGGTTTTTCTCCCTCAGCTCCCTCAGCTCCCTCAGCTTCCTGAGATTCCCCCGTCAACTCTAGTTGTTTCAGTGCTGCTAATGCTTCTGTCGCCGAGGAATAGCGATTTTTGAAGTTGTAGCGTACCATCTTTGTTAGGACAGATGCGATCGCCTCACTCACATCTACCAGATGTCGCCACGCAATTTCCCCATTCTCAGATTCTTCATGTAATTGTGTTGGAATTATACCTGTTAATGCTTGGATGGCAATCATCCCCAAGGCATAAATATCGCTATTCGGTTGAGGTCTGCCTCGGCCTTGTTCTGTCGGCATATAGCCTGGAGTTCCGATCGCGATCGTTGGCGATGGCTGATGAGCTAGTATCGAATTTGACTGCTCTGGCGCTGTAATTACTTGTGTCCAAGCTTGTTTGACCGAGCCGAAGTCAACTAAAACTATTTTACCGTCCTCAGCGCGGCGAATGATATTGTCAGGCTTGATATCTCGATGAATTACGCCGTGACTGTGTACGAATACTAAAATACCCAAGACTTCTTGCAGTAGTTGATAGACTTGGTTTTCACTCCAAAGTTCGCCTGGTTGCAATTCCGCCCTTAAGGTATGTCCTTGAATAAACTCTTGCACCAAGTAGAACTCTTGGTTTTCTTCAAAGTAAGCTAACAGCCTGGGAATCTGGGTGTGATTACCTAGCTGTTCTAGGATTTCCGCCTCCGTCTGGAATAGACGGCGCGCATTTTGTATAAATCCAGAGTTAGCACTAGCGGGTTGAAGGTGCTTAACGACACATTCAGGAGTGCCTGGCCGATGCATATCTTTAGCAACATAAGTTTGACCAAAGCCCCCAAAAGCTAACACTTCTACTATTTGGTAACGTCCACCTAGTAACTTTTCTCTCATCGCCTAACTTTCCAGCAGTTTTGATTTATGTTACAAAAATTACAGTTAGTGTACTTAGTTTCACTGTTCTAACTGTATAATTTTTATCAGTGGCTGTAGTCTAGTTTTAGATAGATATAAACAGACGTTTCTGAATAACGGAAAGATTCAAGCGGTAAATTCAGAAATTGAGTCAACTGATTATGCTGCTCATTAGCAATGCTAATACACAGAAAATCAAACTGAGAGAAATCAACAATATATTTACTAAAAGATCAACAGAATCTTGATGAAAGCTTTAAAGTGGTTGTTTTTGAAGATTTAGCGTTCAGAGCAAAAAATATTAATTATTAACAATAATTTTGACATAATAATGGCAGCATTTAACTTTAAAATTGCCAGAATTAATTGCTATCTTTGCTAGATCTGGAGGAGTAGCTAATGATTGCGATCGCTCAGCCCCCAGTACTGAAGGTAGTTCAGTATGTTCAATTTGTCTAGCCTCTAGTACGATTTTAGATTTTGAAGCCATAAATTTTGGATTAATCAACTTTTTTTGAGCCTTTTGCTGAACTATCAGCTATACGATACCAATGTCATCCCAAAAGCTTGTTTTGATTGCTACTTTCGCCTCTTTACTTAGTTTTAGTTATACTCCTGTTGTATTAGCTACTCACCATTCGCCACTGGAAAGAGGCAATATATTGCGTCTCTATCAATCACCACTGACTTTGGTGGCAAATTTTTGGCGAGGGAAATTTAATGTAGACACGATCGCAGGCGGACACTCGCAAGCAATTTATTCTGTGGCTTTTAGTCCAGATGCTCAAACGCTGGCTAGTAGTAGTGGAGATAAGACTGTCAAAATTTGGAATTTGAGCCAGAAGAAGCTGAACCACAGTTTTAGCGGACATAAAGACTGGGTGAGTTCTGTTGCTTTTAGTCCGGATGGGAGAATCTTAGCAAGTGGTAGTGGCGATAAAACTGTCAAGCTATGGGATGTGAAAAATGGTAAATTGATCGCTACCCTGATCGGACATAAAGACTGGGTGAGTTCTGTTGCTTTTAGTCCAAATGGGAGAATTTTAGCAAGTGGTAGTGGCGATCGCACGATAAGATTATGGAACTTGAGAAATGGTAAACTAATTCGTACTTTCTTGGATCGAGGAGGAGTTACGGCGATCGCTTTTAGTCCCGATGGTAAAACTCTTGCCAGTGGCAGCTTTTTTCACAGCGTTAAACTTTGGGATGTAAACAAGGGTGAATTGATTAATAGTTTCACAGGTCACTTGCGACCAGTTTACGCGATCGCTTTTAGCTCTGATGGTGATACTCTTGCCAGTGGTAGCAATGATGGACAGATTAAAATTTGGAATGTGAAAACTGGGAAACTGCGTTACACAGAAGTTGGACATAGAAAGGCGGTAACATCTCTTACCTTTAGCCCGCAAGGTAAGACTCTTGCAAGTAGCAGTGAAGATAAAACTATCAAGTTGTGGAACTCAGACACCGGGGAACTGTTACGCAGTCTCTCGGATCATGCCGCGGCGGTTACTTCCGTTACCTTCAGTCGTCGCGATCAAACCTTCGCTAGTGGTAGTAAGGATAGAACTATCAAGATTTGGCGAAAAGCCTCGTAATAGGATTTTGGATTTTGGAGCCTTAGATTTTGGATCTAACCAATACCTAGAGATGAAACCATACCAGCAGATACCAATTAAAGAGTGTGGCGAACTGCTTGTACCAATTCCTTTAGAAAAATTTGCGGTAGAGACACCCCATCCTTATCAACAACTTGGTGCTACCTACCAAAAGCGATCGCCATATCATCTACGTCAAAGCGTACTCGACAGTTTACTCCAAGCTCAAACTCAACTCCAGCAAAGTTATCCTCACTGGCGAATTCAGATTTTTGATGCTTATCGCCCAATAGCCGTGCAGCAATTTATGGTTGATTATACCTTTGCCCAAGCGGTTGAAGCACAGGGATTGATAGCAGAGAATTTATCACAATCGCAACGCGATCGAGTTTGGCAACAAGTGTATCAAATTTGGGCTTTACCCAGTCACGATCCGCGCACTCCTCCACCTCATAGTACTGGTGCGGCTGTGGATATTACCTTGGTAGATAGTAATGGTAATACAGTAAATATGGGTTCGCCAATTGATGAACTATCGGCGCGATCGCATCCCGATTACTTTGCTAATAGTACCGTTCCAGTGGAACAAAAATATCATTTCCACCGCCAGCTATTGCGGGATGTGATGTACTCAGCCGGGTTTACCCGTCATCCCGAAGAGTGGTGGCATTTTTCCCAGGGCGATCAAATGTCGGCTTGGTTTAAAAATCAGGATAACCCAAATTATGCTGCTATAGCGCGATATGGTTGTGTGAATTAAATGATGAATTATGAATTATGAATGATGAATTATGAAGGAAACATAAGTTAAAATCTAAAATTCAAAACCACCACTTTCTCTTCGATCATTCAGGATTATTGTAGGGTGGGCATTGCCCACCTTTCATTATTTAGTATTAAGAATACATTCTGCTTTGAGAATTACAAATCCATCGCGCTCAAAAACCTGACAGCGTTCCACCACTTGAGATAAAGCTGGTATTTTTCCTTGTTGTAATAATGCGATCGCTTCTGCTGTTACTGGTTGATATTGTCTCAGCCAACTATTATTAGCAACATATTCTGGTGTAAACGCTGCTTTATCCAACAACCAAAAATCTACACCATACTTCTGAATTAGATTTTGTGCTGCTGCTAATTTTAGACTATATTGAGCGTTAATCAATTCCTGCGTTCTTTGGCGAAATTGGCGGTAGTAGCCTAATTGATAGGGAATGGCATATTCTCGTCCTACCAAAATTGAACGTTGAGCAAAAGTTGGTAAATTGTTTGCTTCTTCCGCTAAAGATGCAATTAAACTGTCTTTGGGTTGCGCCTGAAAGAATTGATATAGAGTGGGGAAGCTGCCAATTTTATATTTAGTGTTGGGGAAGTTTTTGCCAAAGCTGGGATACAAAAGCAGTGCTACCCCTAACAAGGATACTGCTGTCAGTATTAAAACTTTGTGGCTGCAAGCCCGCCACAAAGCATCCCAAAGCACAATTAAAGTAATGCCAGCTGCTAGGGAAAGTACAATTCGCAAGCTATACCCTGAGTATCGTCCAGGTAGATGCAGCTTGAATAGTAGCACATGGGCAGCAAGAAACATCACCACAGATGCAACAACCATTTGTGGCAAAATAGCGATTTTGCGATTAATCTGTTGTGTTAGTGGGAACACCGAGGGGTATCTTAAGAGAACGGGTAATAGAAACCCCACTGCTAATGTGGAAGGTTGAATTGATGGTAAAAAACCACTGCGTCCACCACTTAGCCAATATCTCCAAGGATCGTTAGAAAAAAAGGCTGAACGTCCTCCTGGTAAAAACTCTGGTAAGCGTCTCGCCTCAGCCGCAGTGATGGTAGGGGCAAATTCTGACGTTCCGAGGACAAAAGGTAATAACACTAATACTGTTACTGCTAGTCCCGCCGCACAGAAAAGATAATCTCGGCGATCGCGAGACAATTTAAGTCCATTATCCCAGCGCACCAGTTGTAAGATTAAGACAATAGCAGCATTGAATATACCTTGGGGATAAAACAGTCCCAAAAGTGCGATCGCCACGCATACCAAAACAAGCGATCTACGCACCAAATAATACAAAAATGCTAAAAATACCGGATAAATAAAAGCTCTTGGTGTAGCTGATACTAAATCGTCCTTCAACCACAAACTTTGATTTAGTAACAAACTAGCAACAAATCCTGCTGCTGGTATGGGAAATAATTTTATGCATACACCAAAACAGTATGCAGTTGTAATTAGTCCGAGAAAGACAGGCAAAATTTTACTCAGCAGTAGAGGATTAATTCCCAAACTGGCGAATAACTTATAAAAAAAAGTATAACCAGCCGGGGCAACTGATTGAAAATAATTAGCAATCAGATCGCCAGGAAATAAATCTGGTTGCAAAAACCGCTGCATCCAAAAAACGTGCTGTCGCGCATCATCCTGCACTACATATTGACTACCAAATGCCTGCTTTAGTGCCAAAACACCGTAAATTAGAGTAAAAGTGAGGCTAAGACTGAACCAAAATATTATTTGGGGTTTGGATGTCTTAACAGTTATTGCTGTCAAGAATTTGTGCAAGCGCCCACTCAGCATAGCAGCCATATAATTTTTTTTGCAGTTTATTTTGAACTCAGATCGTATAAATATACAAATGCCCCCGGCTGGGAAAAAGTATCAATTTGTTTACCGATTTTATCTAAATATGTATTAATAAATTCATTTTCCTGCTTTCGTTCGGCATGAGAGAAAATCAGCCAAACTCTTTGGTTTCCTCGCAGTTTATCTAAGTCATTTTTATATCTGTTTGCTTCAGTTGGAGAAAGATTTTTACCGTCGTATTTATCTAAATCTTCTACACCAACAATATAATCTCCTTCGGCATAGCCATATTTTTTAGCATAATATTCAAATTGATATCTTCCTCTTTGAAATATATATATAACGTCCCCTGGTTTTTGATTAGTTTTAACATAGCTAATCACGGGCTTTATTTCTTCCTTTAAGTATGGATTTACTACTAGATTACTAGCACTAGCCAACGGGGGAGCAAGTAATAAAAATAGAATTACAATACCTAATATATAAAATAATTTAGGACAATTTTTATTAAATAGATATTTTACGCCTTCTGCAATTAAAAGAATAATAAATGGAGCCAAAAATAGAACTAGACGACTGCGAAATGGATACTTGTGTAGATAAGCTGCTACTAAAGTAACAAATAAGGGTGAAAGTAAGATGGCTAATGTTTTTTTGTTTCTATAAAAACATGATATACAACCGATTAAAAAAGCGAATATGGCGACACCATCCATCCCGCCAGTAAATCCTAATGGTTTATAGAAAAATTGCCCAAAGGCATCAAGCAGCCAAATAACATCAACTGGTGATGAAGGAAAAGCTCGTTTCCAAGATGTTAATAAATCTTCGTTTCCCCCAATTTTACGTATAAAACCAAAATAAGATATAGCAAAACTTAATAACCAAGTTACCGAAATTACTAAAATGTTTGTAATTTTTAGTTTTTGCTTGCTGATGATATTAATTAGTAAAGAAGCGATACCAACACCAGCTAAGACAAAAATTGCTGGATGAGAAAACCAGATAGCGATCGCACCCACTAATGAAACAGTTATTATCCGCGTTCTACTCAATTTGGGATTGCCTAAATTCACTGCTACTAGGCATGAGATTAAGGCGATCGCTACATCAGTTGAGTATTGTTTGACTTCTGAAGCATAGTAAACCAAATAATTTAAGCTAGCAAAAAGAGCCAAAGCAATTGGAATAGCTGCTTTTGGAATAAATCGCTTAGCTAAATGATAAAAAAGCAATAAAGAAATAATGCCAGAGAATAAAGGAAATAGTCTCAAAGCATATTCATTGTTGCCAAATAATTGCACCGCCAATTTTTCAACTAGCAAAAAACCAATAGGCGCGGCTTGATCGTAATCTAAAGGTTGGAGAAGCTCTAAATACGAACGATTAACAATATTTAATGCCAGAACTGCTTCATCAGCCCATAAAGAGCGATTGTACAAATATTGTACAAGCCGTATGAGAATGCCAAAACAAATGATTATCCATGCTAGTTTTGGCGAAGAAAAGAAAGAATTAACTCTTGGTTTCATTGAGTTTTGCTAAAGCGTTTTTACTCGTTACCGGGTGCTTAGCCTAATAACAAGGGAACACAGATGCAGAGCATTCCTATGATTTATGCTTTTGGCAATTGTAGATAAAAATGAGCCTTTTATCCTTGAGGATTATTGACAATACTAGGTTTTTGCGTCAATCGGTAAACCAAAGCTTTAGCGGCAAACTTGGGTAAGGCTAGCATCCGTCGCCAGCGCCAAGGTTCTTGATAAAGGCGATACAGCCATTCCAAATGATTATTAGCTAACCAAGCTGGCGCTCTAGATTTTACTCCAGCCCAAATATCAAAGCTACCGCCAACACCAACCCAGACAGACTGGGGACACAAGAAACGGTGTTGTGCAATCCATAATTCTTGGCGCGGCACTCCCAAGCCAACTAAAATTAGCTGGGGTTGGAGTTGTGTCAGAGTTTGTTTTAATTCTTCTGCTTCTGCTGGGGAAATGTAGCCGTGTTGAGTTCCTAAGATGCTCAATGGTACTTGTTTTTGCCAAGCATCTGCGGCTGTTTGAGCTACTCCTGGTGCGCCGCCATAAAAAAATACTCCCGCCTTAGTATCCCGCAGCAGTGACTCTGCTAGTTCAATTCCCGGACAACGTTTGACTTTTTGTCCAAGTAAGAGACGTAAATATAGTACTACTCCTGCTCCATCTGGAATGACTAACTCTGCCTGACGAATTATTTGAGCCAAGGTAGGATTATGCTCTGCTTGCATCGACATTTCGGCATTGAGCGTCACTACATGAGTTCCTATTCCCTGTTTGATGCGCTGTTGCACCCAACCTGCATAGTCATCTATCAAATGAACTGGTAGCCCCAACACAGAACCAGGCTTTGGTGCCTCCGACATAATTATCCTCAGCTAACCTCGCACAACACTGGTTTCAAGGCTACCTTATTTAGGGACTGGAAGCTAGGGGCTAAGTCGCTTCGCTCCAGTTTTAAGTTTTAAGTTTTGAGTTAAACGAGCGTTTTTTAACTCAAACCTTAAAACTCAAAACTTAAAACTATTCAAGTCCCCTCCTAGCGGCTTGGCTTGAGAAAACCATCTGCATATAACTCCATTGGCACTAGCTCGACTTTGCCTTGAACTATGACTTTGGAATAAACAATTTTTACCAAAGGCGATTGATTGTGGTTGTATTGAAGTGCCATATTTAATTTCCCTTCTAAGTTAAAAGTATTACAATTATTGGTATTCTTACTTACTAAGCTAAGCTCGCTCTCAGCAAATTCACTTACTTAATGTTTTACATTGACTTGATTAAAGATTGTGAAAAGCAGATCGCAGAAGAAATGTAGATTTGATGAAAAATTAATTATTGTCTCATCAGTAGTAATTAATACTACTGATTAAGTAATGTCTTTTCCAGTAAAATAATTAACAAAATCTTAAGCAAACATTACTCTGCGAGGGTAATCTCGTTCGCTGTGTAAAAAATTCTACAGTTAACGCTCGAAGGTCATGCACAAAATGTTTACTAACAATTAACAAAATCTAGATTTAAGTTAGTTGCTCAATAGCTGTGAAGTGTTTGATATAAAGAAGCGATCGCACGACGACGCGAGTCACCTGCAAACAAGCTGCGCTAATGCCTCATTCCCGAAACCCATAGACGAAAGAATGTATAAATCTGCTGCTCAACTGTTATCCCGCCTGGAATATTACTACCAACAAATCGAAACAATTATTCTTGTCCGTCAAAATCCGATCACAGGTTTACTACCAGCAAGTACCGCCATTACTGCGCATGGGGATTATACCGATGCTTGGGTGCGAGACAACGTTTACAGCATTTTAGCTGTCTGGGGTTTAGCAGTGGCTTACCGCAAAATCGATTACGACAACGGACGTACCTATCAACTAGAACACTCCGTCGTCAAGTTGATGCGGGGCCTGTTGTTTGCCATGATGCGCCAAGCTACCAAAGTTGAGCAATTCAAACATACTCAATCTCATCTAGATGCTTTACACGCCAAGTACAACACTCAGACTGGGGATATTGTAGTTGGCGATGGCGAGTGGGGACATTTGCAACTGGATGCTACTTCAATTTGGCTACTGATGCTAGCTCAAATGACGGCTTCTGGGTTGGACATCGTTTACACGCTCGATGAAGTGAACTTCGTCCAAAATTTGGTTTACTACATTGGACGAGCTTATCGTACTCCTGATTATGGTATTTGGGAGCGCGGCAACAAAATTAATCATGGTAATGCTGAATTAAACGCCAGTTCTGTGGGTATGGCAAAAGCAGCACTAGAAGCCCTTGATGGACTAGATTTGTTTGGTGTTCGCGGTAGTCAAGCATCAGTAATTCACGTCTTACCAGATGAAATCGCGCGCGCCCGAATTACACTAGAAAACCTGTTACCGCGAGAATCAAGTTCTAAAGAAGTTGATGCCGCCCTTTTAAGCATTATCGGTTTCCCAGCCTTCGCAGTTGAAGATGCAAGGTTAGTTGAACGTACCAGAAACGATATTATTAATAAACTTCAGGGACGTTACGGTTGCAAAAGATTTCTGCGAGATGGGCATCAAACAGTATTGGAAGATAGCCATCGCTTACATTACGAACCTTGGGAACTCAAGCAGTTTGAGCATATCGAATGCGAATGGCCGTTGTTTTTCACCTACCTGCTTTTAGATAGCATCTTTCGGGGAGATAAAGAGCAAACTAAAGAATATCAGGAACGGTTGAGATCTATACTAATTGAGCGTGATGAGTTAAAGCTACTGCCAGAGTTGTATTATGTTCCAGCCGAGAACATCGAGGCAGAAAAGTTAAATCCTCATAGCCAGCAGCGTTTACCAAATGAAAATGTTCCGCTAGTTTGGGCGCAGAGTTTATATTTTCTGGGGGAAATGCTAAGTGAGGGATTATTGTCAGTGGGAGACATAGATCCTTTGGGAAAACACTTAAGCATTGGGCGACATCGGGAAGCACTGGTACAAATTGCCCTACTAGCGGAAGATGAACATTTACAAGCCAAACTGGCAGTGTATGGCATCGACACGCAAACACTTCAACAAGTAGAACCAATTCAAGTACTTCATGCTGGGGAACTTTCAGCTGCTTATACCCAAATAGGACGCAATGACAAACTGGGGCTAACAGGTCGTCCAGTACGGCGGTTGCGAAGTTTGACCACATCACATATCTTTCGTATTCGTAACGAAACAATCGTCTTTCTCTCATCCTTTCTAGATCCACAGCAGTTTTACCTGACGCTCGATTACCATTTTTTGGTAGATCAGCTTAAAAGTGAATTGGCTTATATCCAAAACCATTGGAATGAGTCAGGACGACCAACCGTAACTCTAATGTTGACCCATACAATGTTGGAGACGGGAGAAGCGGCGTTACTGGCGCTGATGCAGGAACTTAGAAGCGGTATTTGTAACGATGTCCACGTCAAGCTAGGGCGCTTGCAACAGCTAATGTTGACGGCTAAGACCGAGAAGATTGATTTTCTGCACGCGCATGAATTTGCTCAGTCCTCGGTTAAAAATGTTACTACAAACTGCTATTACCTAGCTTTTCACCCAGAAAAAAACTGGGCTTTGAATTATACACAAGAATTCCAGCTAGAGTGTGAAACTAACTTAGGGTTTTTGCTGGCGCAGTTGCGATTGTCAGACAATCTTTACGAGCAAATCGAGTTGTTGCAAACTTTGTATCGCTTGCGGGGGCTAGAGTTTGACACTGGCTTTGGCGAACCGGGACAAAAGGTGACAGTGGCAGATTTATTGGATGAAGTTTATATCAAAGCAGGCAAACTTTGTCTCTGGACGGTTGTGCGACGGGCAGCAGGATTGCGGCAGATGGTTGATGTGGCTTTGTCGGACGAGGTGACGACAATATTAGTGCGACAAAAACAGATTGCGGTGGGTAAGTCTTACAGTGAAGCATCTTTAATTACTCGTCCCAAATCTAACCAGGAAATTAGGGATATAATTGCTCAGTTTTGTGGGGAAGATATTCGCGATCGCGTTCTAACTCAAGAAATTCTGCTCTATCTTGCCATCTTAATACGGGCAGAACCTCATTTATTTAAAGGGCTATTAACGCTGAGAGTCGGCTATCTCATTTTGTTGATGACGAGTGAATTAGGCAGAGAACTGAGATCGACTCAAGATGAAGCCTACGAACACTTGATGAAACTTTCACCTTTTGAAGTGAAGATGCGGGTACGCCAAGTATTGATTGGCTATGAGGGAATGAATCAGCTGTTGCGTCAGCGAGAGTCTTTGCACGTTAAACAACAAGAAAGTGAAATTGAATGGATAGTGCTACCAGAACCACAAGATGATGCCTTCTTACCTGCTGGAGGTTGGCAACAGCAACGCCATTGGGATGGCTCTATGAATCGCGTCCCGCCAGACTTTTTCAAATATGTTTGGCAATTGCTGAAACACTGTAAGGGTGTAGTTATTGGCGATAAGCTAGAACGTCGCAATCGCTTGGATAGTGAAGTAATCCTCGCAGAAATGACTCCTGGGGAGAAAAATTTTGCTTTGCGGGTAGAACATCTGCTCAATAAAATTGAAGCGCCTGAATATCGGCAAGCCAACGTTGAGACATTGATGGAACTAGCAGCGATCGCTAATCGCAACCCCAGCTTACAAATCGAAGAATACATCGTTTTGGATGTACTCATCGGTCATGCCGTGCGCTTGGCTTGGCTGGAACGGTTCCCCGAAAAAAGCGATCGCTACGATGAATCTAAAGCTGCTGCTTGGCGATCGTTTTACAATACATCTCCAAGAGAATGCGCAAGTTATGTCGTCAAAGCCTTGCGTTTCCTAACTCAATTTGGCTCAGAAGCTAACTAGAGGCGAGTCGCTTCGCTCCAGTTTTAAGTTCTAAGTTTTGAGTTTTAAGTTAAAAATATTTTTCAGCTTAAAACTTAAAATTCATTACGAGAAACTATTTACTGCGCCCCTGCGGTCATAATGATGAATATTTAACTAAGGGCGATTGCTATTGAATCTGTGCCAAAGGTAATAACAATGTTTCCTCTATTTCCTGTCGCACTGCATGAGTCATGTAACAAGAGCTGTTGATACAATCCCATAGCAATTTATTAGCATCATAATATTGTTGCAGTGCTTGCTTCTGTTGAGGGTTGAACTGCCAATCATATCCAATGTTGCGGTACTTAATTTGCACAGTTCTTAACTGCTCAGTCCAAGCACGACCATTAACTTTCCACCACTTCCTAAAGCTACCTTCGCTTTGAGCCAAATTAGGTAGTCGATCTTTGAGGTTTTGTAGCGATGGCTGTAATTCACGGTCAAGGCTAAGGCTAATAGCACGGTCAAGGCTAAGGCTAAGAGTAGGAGCTAGAGAAAAGTCAAGCTGACGGGACAAGCTAAGAGCAAAGTTAAGTTCATAATCGAGTTCAAGGTCATGTTTTAGAGCAAAACCAAGCGCAGGATCGAGTTTCAGAGCAAGGCTCAAGCTAGGCTTGATTTTAAGATCGATGTCAAGGTCAAGGTTTGGTTCAAGATAAAAAGCGCGGACAGACGCTAATTTGTAAGTGAATTTGCTGAGAGCGAGCTTAGCTTAGTAAGTAAGAATACCAATAATTGTAATACTTTTAACTTAGAAGGGAAATTAAATATGGCACTTCAATA
>Ga0115856_100565_pt1 | contig 13683 bp, 4 predicted proteins | sample InSIn4gowninarea_FD_83870 | JGI IMG/M metagenome (GOLD analysis project Ga0115856, IMG submission 83870)
AAAAAAAAAATGTGGTAAGGGGTTTAAAAGGAAAAAAATAATTTGTTTTTACACATTCTAATTTTTTTTATAAGTTTCAAAAAAAAATGATCCCCCCCCCCCCCCCTTGATAAACTTCTGTGGACGCCACTGTACACATATGCATTAATATAATTACATAAAGAACAACTTTTTCAAATTACTAGAATTTTTACATCTTTTCAATTGAAAGTATATTGAATAGTTCTGGAGAGAGACAACGATAAGAAACATCCTACATTCTTCGAATAATTTATCGATTATGTGATTTGCAACACTTCGAAAAACATTAAAAGAGAAAATGATGCAGGAAGGATTCACCAAATTAATAAAAAAAAGAAAACCTGTCGCGCAGATTTAATTATGAACTTTAGGTGGCACTTTAGGGAAAAATTTATTTCATCAAAAGCTCTTTCCCGTAACGCAAAAATCATTAGGCTTATCTTTGCTGTTTAAAAACAACCCATTAAATTCACATTTGTTGCCACAACCAGGGAGTTAATGAAATGCGATTGGTCGTTAATTATGTAGACTGTATCAGTTATGTAGTTTGTCAAGGGCAGTCTAAAATAAATTAATACTCTAGCAAATCGACTTTACTCCAAATTTTAACTGTTGTAATTCTATTTAGAGTAGTGTTCTTCTAACGAAGAAGCTTTAGGATAGATTCTAGCAGATCGCAGACACAGAATTTCCATTTACATGAGAATACCAAGTGGAAGATTGTCGTTTTTAACTAGACCTTTTTCACCTCATACTTTGATTTTACTCGCAAAAATTAAACTTCAGTTAATTCTAAAAAGTTTAATTCAAAAAATGATTGAGTGATTTTCTCACTTAAAGTTTTTTAGTTTAAGAGGTCATAGGACTCTTAAACTATGGATAAGTTGCTAAATATAAGGTTTCTTCGATTTGGCCTCCTTCGTTTAAAAATATCAGTATAATGGTAAACCTTTTTTAAATGATAGTTAATGAGTAGTACTCTAAAGAATTATATTCAAAACACATAATATACATTCACTGGATTTTAGAATGCAGTCAAAATAGCAATAATGTTTTTCTTGATTTCTGCTACTATAAGACATTTTTTGTGCAGTATAACTTAAAATCTACTTTATATTTTTTTTTTAAATTTTCACTTCTAATAATATGAAGTAGATGAAGTAATCTGAACCTCAATTTTACGTACTGAAGTGGTATTTTATATATTTTTTATTTGGTATGTTTATTGTGAAATATCACAAAAGTTTTTATGCTAAATACTCGTATAACTTAAGTATAAAAAATTGAAAATTATTTAAATTAATTATTATTTTAGGTTCAGATTTATTTTAATAAATTTATCTTTATATTAAAAATAAGGTTTTTGTGTTTTAACAAAAAGTTTGTTTGCAGTACAGCACACAAACATGATAGTAACAGAGATCGAGAAACCCTCATATTTAGTAATTTATCGAGAGTTTAAGAGTCCTATGACCCCTTAATTCAAAAATATGATTAAGTAAAAAAAGAACTAGAAATCATTTTTGTGCCAGGGTTCCGTTTTAACCATTGGAAAATGGTGTTTGCAATTGCAACCGACAGAAAAAGTTTTTTAAATGAAAAATATGGAAAAATATCTCATTTCTGCGCTGATATGAATTATCATCTCCTTCTACTATCGTAAGCAAAACCGTTACCATAGCATCAAAGACTTAACGGTTTGGAAAACCTTGTTGCCTGATTCCAGTTGAAGCAGCAGAATTTTGCATTAAAAATTAATATCTCTTTTCTAACTTAAAAAAATTAAAAAATCTGGCACTGAGATTCTGTACCAGAATTTTTTCTGTACCAGAAATCCAAACGGCGTTCCTGTACCGAGTTAAACTTATATTTTATGGACGAAAAGTATATAAAAACAACAAAACTCCGCATTAATATATGTATTTTTTCCCTTTGTCTTATTTACCATAACAAAAAGGTTGCCATGGTATCAGGGTGAAGACATTGGAAGGTAATTTTATCAACCGAGAGTAAAAACCATTTTCCAATGGTTATAAAATGTTTAAGATAAAAATAGATGATTGATTGATCCAATTTTAAATTTGTTCATTGATATGACAGAAAACCTTCTTTCCACTCGATAATGTACAAAAAAGAAACAGACAATTTCTCTTATTCATGTTTGCATGAAGTGAAATAAAAAACAAATAAAAGTTAATTGCATTTTTCGTAAATCAATTGAAAAAAACACGATTACTAATTAGCAGTTAGAGAAGAATTAATTCTTGATTAGCATATGTGGTGAAATTTCAATTAAGGAGCATTAACTAAAAACAATATCAAAATTGAAAAAGTATGTTCTGAATGATGAATTTTGCTTGAGTGGATGAATGCGTTAAAGATTTAAGAAAATCCTCATTTTGTGTCTCATTCCAAACTCTGAAAATGTCTTTTAAAAACATGTGTATAAAAACTAAAATAATCTGGTAATGTAATCACAAAATGCTGTTATTTCCTGGGATATTACACTAAAACGGTGACTTTTTTCTATGCATCGATGTTAACCGCATAGGACTTTCTTTATTGTAAACGACTTTTCTTTTATATTTACATATAATTAGTTACAGGAGTGTAAAGAAGAACAATATTTATCACCATGAACACCAACAAAATTTAATTTTAAGACACGGTATACGCTAAACAAGTGAATTTCTGACAAACCTCCTCATTCAAGCTAATTAACCTGTGAGCTTAAACACTACAAAAGTTCTGCTGAGTTTTCATGAACATTTCATGTCTTATTCCACGTTTCGCTCGCTTTGTCTTAGGTCTGAAAAGCATTGTCAGTAAAAGGGTTACCAAATTGCTGTAATTAAGATTCTAAGTTTTCCAAACCGTTTCCTGCGCATCTTCAAAGTTATTTGCGACTGAAAATATGAAGACACTTATTGAGATCCTTTGTACAGAAGGCAGAAATTATGCAGCTCTAGTTAAATGAAATGGACAAGCAAGATGGGCTAGCGATGGTAGATTTATATCTCGACAGATCTAAAAATGGAATAATCGTTTTAGAACATATGAAATGAAAAATATGCTGCTGTTGAAAATGCAGCATAATATCTTATTTATAAAAGTGCAGAAATGTCCATTTAATTCTTTGCTCAAAATCTGGTTGATTGTTCTAGGGCAAAGTAAAGGCCTTTTTAAAGGAGAAAATGTTTAAATATATTTTACATTCAATGAAATTTTCTTTTAAACAACGAAACTTAATTTCTTTCACAATCAGATACTTTAGCCAAAATTGTAAAAACCGTACAAAAGTAAAGCAAATAAAGTGTTTATTCCATAGCTCGCATCAGTGACCCAACTACGGATATAAACAATAATATAAAGGCGTTTTTGCTGTACAGGGCTATTCATTTATAATGAACACAAAGGGACCGTAACATTTACTCGTTAAATCAGAGTGTTCGCAATAAACGGGTCCTTAAGGCATGCGCTCTACCAGAAGGAAAGAGGGTTAGGAAGTCAAATGATTGAGTTTACTTAAAATTTAATTAATACTTACTTACTTTAATTAAATTAGTTTAATTTAACTAAACAGGTTTCTCAATTTAATTACAATTGTAGCAACCAACTACCGGCGGTGTACCAGCAGTAAAACACAATGCAATGGCATACACATTTTTGGATATCTGCACTTAGCTAACTCTTTTGTTTACTATCCAGTCTTTTACTGGGTTCGATTCACTAATTATATATTTTTTTCTATAAAATGCTCTAAATGAAATTTTTATTTATAACAAATAATATATGGAACAGTTTACTTTAGATCCCTGCACCCATGGAATTACACTAAGTTGCATAACAGGAATTTCGGCTCCACATATTTTACATGCACGTATCCTGTACATGAAGTGGCTCAGCAGCACGCGTTCATCTAAGGTGGCCTCTCATCCAAGTACTGACCTCGCTCTTTGCCGCTTTGCTTCAGTAATCTTACGGGAATCGGCACTCCGAACACGGTACACCGTTGCAGTCGAATGTGATTGTAACTTGTGCTAAATAACGTTTAACACAAAGTTGCAAAATATAAAATTTGAAAAGCTTTAGGTGACAACTAAAAGTATTAATAAGGTAGCAATTAGTTTTATGTTGATGTTGAAAAAGCAATAAAAAATATACATTTCAACGCAAATGTACCTAATTATAAAAACTCAAATGTTATATGCAAAAACAGTAAAGGAAAATGAAGATGTTGGCTGACTTATGGCCTTATGTTAGTGACCCAATGAAGATTTTACACGATGGCCCTACAGATACGTAGCCACAAGATGCGCAGTGGTGAGTGCCAACAGAAATGCAGCATTGATGGCTGCTACAATAGAATCTTTAGCGAATCTGCAGACGACGGTCATGAGCATGTGGATGTTCGTCAGTGCCAGCTGCTGGCCGCCAATTTGCCAGCACTCACGTATTTGCTGGAATATATTCGAATCTTTACAAAAACTTCAAATTTTTTATTTTATAGAATTGTCTTCCACAATGAATTTAAAATGATTTCTATAAGTAAGTGGGACATTCCGTTACCCGGAATCACATTTACACGCTCACAAAGCATTATATTACATTTCAACAAGGACAACATTACAATTACTTATTGTAGGCATATTTAAACTATTAAAATTTACAGTCTATTATTCTAAAGTTTTTTTTTGTTTTCTTCTATCCAACGGCAAGGCACGTGAGCGATAAGCTCGTGGCCCTGGGGGTTGACGACATTGATGGCGCAACTTGTTAAGGGGCGCCCGGTGGGAGAGCCGTCGCTACCCCTGACCGGGCAGCACGGGGAAGCATCCATGCCTCACCTGGGATTCGAACCCGGGCCTGGGAAGCAGACGCGCTATCCACTAGCCCATCGGGCGGCTATTAGTCCAACGTAAAACACATTAAGCATTTTAAGCCAACTGCGGATGAATGACTATTGCTCTGGTCTTCAGTTCAGCAGTTCGCAGGATCGATTTCCGCCTACAGACTGGGTGATTGTAGTGGTTCGGAATTCACTTCAAACAGTAGGTCCTAGTCTAATTAGCTCTCATGTGCAAAAATTGGCCGTAGAGCGACAGACAAAAAACGAAACCATTAAACATTTTAAAATTTAGAAATTAAACGTAAAATGATGTATTTTATTGTAGAACACATTTACGTAAATTTTTATAAAATATTAATTAAAATATTACTTGTTTCATGTGAAAGAAGACGGGGGGAAAGTTATATATATTATGCTCTCTAAAACATAAAATATTTTAAACTTAGTTATAGTAGAAGATAGTCATTAGAAAGTAAATTTTTTTTATAAACACGAATTAAACTTTTGAGAAAGACTGTAAAATGAATGTTTGGCTCTGTTATTTGTCCCTACCTTTTCAACCAGCTTTCCGATTTGAAATCCAAAGTTAGGGTTTTTTATTTTCCACTTGTAGATATCCTAAATTTTTACATATTCTCACCACACACTATCTAGAGTACGTTAATAGGTTTACGTTAGCTAGGCACGCTAACTATGTCTACACTCCAGGTACAGTCCGTCAACGTATTGAAAAACTAGCTCTCGCGGACGATTCTACTACGAAAAGGGGTGGTGCGCTGAGATGGGACTTCCAAAGACCGGTTCTAGCTGTTCTGAGCTCGTGCTGGGGAAACTAGGCACGCACGTGCATTTTCGTAAAATTCGTCATTTCATGTAAAAATAGGATACTATAGAAAGTGATGTAAAGACAGAAATTTGCGGCGCAAAAAGAATAATTCCCGGAAAAAAAAAAAAAAAAACTGATAAAATGTAAACATTCCCTCACCTTTCTCCTCTCGCCCCTATTTTGGTGAGATCGAAGCAGGCCTGGCGCATGCGCAAAAACGCGGAGGGTTTTACCAAACGTAAACGGACAATATCACCTGCCTTTTCCATCGGATACGTAAACAAACTGTTACCGTATCACAAAATTTTGCTTATTAATAATTTGCAGCATATTGCCTTAAAACCTAATACAGTAGTCCGGTTAATCCGAGGGGGCTTAAATTATGTGGGGTTTTTTCTTTCTATATCGTAAGTGCTTAAAAATTGTCAAGGTATGTTTAGGTGGCGGTCAGCTTTTGTTGGAATCTTCGCTTTTCTTCTCCACTTGCCATTCTGGTTCGGTCTGTTTTGCTTCTGAGTGCAGGAAACATGAGAATAGAGATATTGTGTTCTCTTTAGGCAGTGTCCGGCAATTGTGTCATTCCAGTTGGAGAATTCATAGAAGTAAAACAATAAGTTTGTGCGGAGAATGAGTGGTGAAAGGAAATACGTGTCTTCGGATGCTGAAAGACGAACTTTAATATGGTTAGATGCGGGAGATAGTATTAAAAAAATGTAAAGGAATTAGGTGTTGGAGAAATAACAGTAGTTGACTGCAGAAAAAAAAGGTGCAAAAAATGGAAAAATAGAGTGCCGGAGTTTTAACACCCGATGACCGTTTAGATAAACAGAAGAACAATGCGCGAAAGAGATTATAAACAAACAAGTAAAGCTCTATTTATGTGGCTTTCTCAACAGAGGCAGAACGGCATGCAAATATCTGGCCTGATGTTGCAGGAAAATGCCATATATGTTTGGCGAAAAATGAAAGACGACAATTTTTCTTATTATGCAATCCACATAATCCGAGTTTTCATTAATGCGAGTTGGTGCCGGTCCCGATCAACTTAGATTATCGGGACTCGACTGTAACACTTTTCTGAAGAAAAAAAAACTTAAAAATCCGGCTTTGAGATGCACATCTACCATATGTACAGAAACACCAAGTTTTGTAGTTCTGTTGGTTATTATCGCGATGCATTGCTTTTGAAATACATATCTATTAAATTAAAAAAAAAAGACGCAACAAATATTATCACCTATGTTTTCAATTGTAAACAAACGATTGCCATAGTACCAAAAAATTAACTTTTTCAGGAATATACATTTTAGATTTCATAAGGATTCGCAGAATTTTACTTTAAAATTTTAGTAACCCTTTTCTGCGGAAAAAAAAAATTAAATTAAAACTCAGCTTGACAGCTCGCTGTTCCATTTTCCAAAGATTAAGCGGGCTAATGAAAGGAGTTACAAAACAAACAGACACACACAAATACTTTCAGTTTTATGCATATAAATTCCAGTCTACACAGTTAGTGGCCAAAGATATTGCCAAAAACGTGCCTCATATAGCGTAAGTCTTACGTTATATTATTGCCATACGATTTCTGTTGCAGTTATTGCAGAAGCATTACTGCACAGAACAATCACCTCGGACGATGATAGTCTTTTACTTCATCTCCCCCTTCATACTATTATTATAAGGTCTGAGAAAACTAAAAGAACCATTAAAAGACATGAAAACAAGGAGGTAGAGTGAAATGGACCTTTCGAGATGAGTTATCTAGGAACAACAAAACGCAGAGTTGCAAAAACAGAAGTCTTCTAGAAAGCTCCTCGCAGTGTTCTAACGGAGAGAAATGGAACGGAAGAAAAGGGAAGTAAGGTAGAACATGGAAGAAGACAGATGGGAGTGAAAAATAGAGAAAAATGGCAGGGTGGCATGGAGAAGTATGGGAACAAACGGAAATCTTTCATAGACGATTTGACAGAAAAAATGGATTCTATTGAATGGACCTTTTAAGCTATTGCCGAAAGCTGAAATACGATTTCCAACAAAAGACAAATATTTCTCTTCCAAGAACCCATTACCACCAGGGACGGTCTTATATCTTTGAGACGTCTGTCGGGGTCGTCAGGAGGAATACTTACCTCTCAGGAGACTCATTGTTTATAAAATCAGATTTGTCCAGAAGCGTTTGCATAAGGAACAACGGAGTAAAATCTAGATTTTCCAGCCACACACAGATAATAATAGGTGATTTCATGCCTTGTTATAATATTTAAAATCATTTAGACGGTACTTGTATGCTCTATCAGTAATTCATAATCAGTAAGTATTCATAAAAGTTTCCGCACATCAATTCTTGCTATTATAAAATCTATTAGAATCAATTATATTCTTCATTACGCTTATTACTGTAAAATCTATTCGAACCAAAATTCGTTATTGTGTTTACTATTTAAAATCCATTACGATGAGCCATATTACTATAAATCTATTAGGAACCGGCCATAGTTGCTACGCTTATTATTGTCAAATATTTTGGAATAAACCATAACCTTTACTGTGCTTATTATCAGGATAAACCATGTTACTGTTAAGCAATGGCGTGCGGTCAATGGACCAGACAGACTAGGCTAGTCCCTAACTATTAACTACAATAAGAACATAATCGTTTCGTTTACTTTTTTCATCGATTATGCTCGAAATATTGTGGTAAATATTTCTTTCACCAATGATACTTTTTCCGACTTAATGGTATTTTACCTCCGTCTTTCCCTTCTACTCACCCGCAGCGCGACTTCTACTAGACGGAATCTTTCCCGCTGTCCAGACTCGCTGAAGGTTAGCTGTTCCTCTGGAGAAATGTCGGAGTTCAGACTTCCTGGCGTTCGGTAGATCAGATATTTGCCAGTTCTTTTTCTCTTTTCAGTGCAAACATAATTCACATACATTCTGATATTATCATAGAATAAGAGAAATGGTCGAAATATATGTCTAAATAGTTTCAAAATTCTAAGCACAACATACCTCAACTCATGCTTTATGTATGGAAGAGGACTCATTTTCTCATAGTAGTCCTCTAGAAGCGGAACAACGGAGCATGCGCCGTTTTCTACTTTTCAGGCGGGATGCTTCAGAATCGAACTGCTGTGTTTTCGATAACATGTTTTCGCCTCTCACTCGGAACTTTAAGCTTACAGGACAAACAAAATGTAATTAAAAGCGGCAAGTCTAAATGATATATCATTAAACATGAAAATGAAGAATTACACTCATCGTTTTTAAAAAGGATTATAGCATTTTTACGATGTGTAGTGAATGAACAGTTTGCAAAAATAGAAGATCGAAAGTTTACATTGATGCAAAAAAAAGTGTAATTTTGTTTACATTGATGCACACATAAGTAAAATTATTTAATTAGTTCAATCATTTAATTTGTGTGCTGTCTGTAATATTATTTTACACTATTTAAGATTTTTTGAAACATGCATTACGATGATTTTGTACGTTAATACATATAATTTAATGTTGTACAAACTTAAGTAACCAAAAACGTTTGGTAGACTTTTGGAATAACTTGGAATTGTTCCGCCAAAATAGCTAGAAACTCAACAATATGCAATTTTACGTCATAGTATTACTTATTTGATTGGAAATACTGCATATAACTAAGTAAAATTACATTGCCTCCTTAGTTCTGCATGCTAAAATTTGCACCTAGTCCCTACTGAAAACACTCGCCGCACGCCACTGCTGTTAAGTATATTAGGCCTAACCATCCGCTAATTACTGTGATTTCTATTCGAATCAATCATCATTACTAAACTTGCTACTATAAAATCTATTGGAATGGACCATTGTTGTCAACATTTGCTACTGTCCAATCTATTATATTAAACATGTTATCGTAAGGTCTATTAGAAATTAGACATAGACCATATCTGGAAACATGCAGTTTTCAATGTATTCCTAAAAACGGACTAATGTTGCGTATCTAAAAAAATAGCAAATTATAAGAGTATTTTTTCTTGCAGAGGGTATTCCCGTTATAACCTTTCTTTCTTACTAGGTACCATATTTCCTTGAAATTACCTGCCGAAAGAACCTTTTTAACATTTCCTACACACCTGATATATTAATTTTGTCTATTTCTTTAACCAGGTATACCCCCATTCCTTTAACCATGCAACAACCGAGTTCTGTACGTTGTTTGATCTCCTGCATGTCGTTCAGCACCCATCGGACATAACGTGCAGGTGAATGGCGAGGGTGGGGCCAGGGGGAGGGACCCCCCTCCACGGTTTAATGCCTCACGTGATGCTTTTCATGATACATTAAGTTCATATCGTTGTCGTATTTGTCTTGGTTGTGACAGCCCGCACGCACCCTTGTTCGAATTCGAATGCACAATGATCCTTCCGGAATGGTTTGCGTGACGCGGCAACGAGGGGAGGAGCCGAGATTCGATCCTTTTGCTCGCGTTCCTTCCGTGTGTTAGGAGGGGTACTCGTGACGTTTTATATTCCGCTCATTACTGGGAACAGAGCTGGTCTGAGTTATGGTCGGAGTCGGTTGGGGTTATCTAACTTGTATGTTATTGGCTTTGTATTGGTAGTGGGGTGCCGCTTTGTCGATAAGGAAAGAGTTCTTGGTATGCAGCTCGTTCCAGACATTTTTTTTTACAAGGGCGTTCGTGTCGTACTCGCTTTTCTAACTTTCTTTCACATGTAGAGCAGATTTTGAAATCCTGAATCTGAGTTCCAAGTTGAATATTTATAGATATATTTTAAATTGTTTTTTTCTAAGAAGGGAAATTTTTCTAACGACAGTTGGCTCGCGCTATGATGACCTCATCGGGACGATACTATTTGTGCCGTTACAGCAAATAGATCAATAATAATATTTCAGCTAATGATCCCTATCTTTAAATTTTCATTTGATAATAATTTCAAATGGCATATCGTTCTAAGATATAAAGTGGGTTAGGACTTGTAAATGAAATAAAAGTTTTACATTTAAATCTGAATACAGATTAAATGAGGTGTAATAAATTACTTTTCTGTAATTGATATAAATGTTGATTAAAAATGTTTTTCCAGGAGTGAAAATGTCCCTCCCCTGATTCTCATTCTGTTCCACAGTAGCATAAAAAATGGAAAATTTATTTTTATTCTACAGTATTATGAATAACATTCTTTGAGGCTTTTTAAAGTTCTTTTTATCCATTTCAGGGCTTTCGAAAGATAATCTTCTTATCGATACATTCCAAGATCTTACTTTTCCAAATTTATTATTTATGCTTTCAACTTATAGGCGATTTCGACGGATTTAAATTAAAATTATGCTACTTGCACGAGCTGGATACAATTTTATCCATGCTTGGTATTTAAAAGGTCGATTTTGTGCCAATATATCGCACGTGATTCTAAAAAAGAAAAAAAAAAAGAAAAAAAAATTGTATGCATTTTGAATGAGTTGAGAATACTTCATATCAAGAAACAAAATCAGAAAAGAGATACGTTTCCTAATTACCCCAAGATCAAACCTAACTACCTTATCAAAAAGTTTTCAAAAATAAATGCTGAATTTTGGATTTGAAAAACTTGTACCCACACACACACACACACACAGAACCAGAGTACAACCTTCATCTGCACCCAAATGGTGCATTACAGTTGAATAGTTGCACATGGGTTGGGATTAGTATCCCAACATTGATTGTGCTAGATTATTTAAATTTACACATGTTACATATACGGAAATAGACTGATGAAAACATTTGCAAACATTAAATACTAAAAAATATTGGGTGTAATACATAAGTAGACGGGTAAACACATACATACAATATTTAGAAGGAAAAAAAATGTTTAAAGCAATTTTAATATTACAGTGAAAATTGAGCCCAGTTTTCAACTGATGAAACTATAATAACTGGCTGCAAAACAGTTAACAGGTTTTTTTCACGCACGTCGCTATTCAAACTAAAGTTGCCAGGTTAACTGCGTAAAACCACAAAAGGTGTAGCGGTTGTTGAAAGCTTATTATAGTATTAGGCGATATTATTAGAGACAGCCATTTAATAGTATTAGAGACAAAGACTATATCGCCTCAACGATACATCACGAGCAGTTAAAGACGTGTCTTTCCTGTCTTAGTGTTTCGCACCAAACGTATTCTTTCCTTTGGGTCGAAATACAAATTCCGAAAACAAACGGCGAATCCATCCCCAACACCCGTAATTGCGAACAAGGAGCAGGCGATGACACGGCTGGCCCTGTCTTGCGTTAAGAAAAGGATCGCACCCTTTCTTCGCTAAACAGTTCCCTTGACAAGGTATCCTTTTCGCTGTGATGGATCGTCTCTGGACGGGAGTTTTGGGCCGCGTCCAAAAGCCATGGCCGTCCTTACCTTTCTCATTGATTTTTGGGCAGGGTCAGCCAAATGAAAGATGGCCATCGGGAAAGAACACTTTCGTCCATTTTTTCCTTCCCAGTTTCGCTTTATTCGCTGGATTTCCTCCCCCTCTCTGTAAGAAAGAGTTGATTTACGTTTTTCGTCTTCCGACTTCGAAGGTTAAGATGATATCATTTATAGGGAGGAAAAAACGTAAGAATAGAATGGACGGAAAAAGATGTTTCGCTGGCTTCTCCACAGTAGCTTCTAGAGATTTGAAAGTTTAAATTTTGATTTTTTTTTAATACTTCGAGAGCACCAACATTATGATTATAATGTATCAGCACATGATGTACTGATTATAGTATGAAGAACTGTCGCTTAAGGTTTTTTTTTCTTTCATTTATTGGCATTGATTCTGAGGACAATACGATGGGGAAAATTTTCCATTCAGAAGAATTTCAATTTACTTCTTTATTTTGTGTTCTTGATTATGGCAATATAATTCAGGCATGAAAAGGACATTTATATTTCTAGATTTCTATGACAATACTTTTAAAACAGAAGCAAAATTTGTAGTAATTTGTTTAATTATTGTTATGTGTTTAATTATCTGAGTGTTATAAAATTTCAATTTAAAATTCCAGGGTGATAACTTGTTCAGGAAAAGCAATCATATAATTCAGAGTGCATTTGAGTTATAATTAATTAAGCATTTAAAAAAATGGATATGTTTAAACAAATTCTGCTCATTAGAACTCTCACTTTTGCTGGATATTATACTTTTGGGTAGAATTTTTTTTTTTTTGTTAAAGATTATAAATCAAAGAACAGTTAAAATATTGCAAAGGTCAAACTGATCTTTAAACAATTGACAATTAGTAATGAAACAAAACAATGAATATGCAATAATTTCTCTTACTTTAAATCAAATCTTATAATCGAAATATTTATATTTTCGTTGCTCAAGTTATATCAAATTATTCATTAAAATTTTTCATATCTGAATAAATAATAACAAAACACATAATTACTTGAAGAAATGTACACAAAGTTTCATATCTTTTTTTTCATTGATTTAAAGATAATATGTTAAATAATATGTTAAGATAGATAATATGTTAAATTAGAGTCATGTTTTATTAGTTTATGATAATATGTTAAATAAGTGTCATATCCGTAGTTTAGAAAAACAAAGTTTTATCAACTCTGTTTTATGTCTGTTTCAGAACAGATCTAAAATTCCTTTTTTTTATTTCAGTTGCTGGATGTAAAGTATGGAAATTACGTGCAATCCCACCCTGATACACTCACCAGGACGAACTTTACCATCCCCTCACCAGCAGCCAACAATAACAGTCAACAACAACAGATGACGACAGCCGATCGCCCTCGTCAACACCATCACCGGAGTGGAAGAAATCACCATCACCAGAACAAGAAGAAAGACCACCAGTTCCACCCCATATATGAAGAGGTCAGTGCTACTTCGGACGACAACAAGGCCGGAGGCCGCAGCTTCGACTCGGACATCGAGGACAGCGAAGTGGAGGGTCGGACAGTAGGCAGCGAGGACGAGTTCGCTGAGGACGAGCTGAGCGTGGCC
>Ga0115856_100566_pt1 | contig 13667 bp, 5 predicted proteins | sample InSIn4gowninarea_FD_83870 | JGI IMG/M metagenome (GOLD analysis project Ga0115856, IMG submission 83870)
TAATAGCAAAGCTAAAGGATTCTCTTATGAAAATCAGGCGTATTTTTAGATGCAGACCACATGTTTTGTGTGTATAAATCTTTGCTGTTATTTTTTACTAGGGCAAAATGTTTCGGAATTGTAACATGTCAAATAAAAATTTACCATGAAAAATTATGAAATTGGCGTCAGAACCGGGAGGTCGGAGGAAATAGAGAATTTTATATTTCTGGGAAAATCGGAAGTGAAAAACAACGTCAGAATTGGGGAAATATACGATGACGCTGCATTGCGGAAAAAGCAACATTGCTCTACATTCAAAAACAATCTTTTTTCATCCTGCGGTAAATTATGTTTTTCGTAAAGGTAGTTATTTTACTAAACGTATTTATACATCAGTATATATAAAATATCTTTTTATTTTTCAAAAATTGAGTATTTCCAGGGTGTACCTGAAATACCGGGAAATATCAGGGAAATCTTATCAAACTCGGGGGAAATTTTTCGTATTAATGCCTTTACGCGGCACAATTGCTTCATGAACTCGGGCCGACCTTATTTTGGTATTTACTGCCCTATCAGTGGATTGGATAGTAATATATAAAAATGTTAGTGCCAAAAAGATAATTCTGATGTATTTCATGCTATAAAAGTTGTAAAAACTATTGAGAATTATGAAATTTTGAAAGTTTTTATTGTTTCATATAGAAATGCTAGATCGCATTGTACCAAGGATTTTAAAAAGAGAGAAAGACTAGAAAATACTCTAAAATGCCAAAGAAAAAACGATTAGATATCGTTGCCTAGACCCCCTCCCCAAAAACAAATGGCACAGGTCACTTATAGTACTTATATGAAAATGAAAATAATTCTTTTAACTCTTGTACATAAAAAAAAGGTTAAATGAAAAGGACTGTGATTTGTTGTTGATTTTAATCATTTTTTAACTAATGTTGCAACTAAGTGTTCAGATTTTCAGTCTTTCAATCATAAAGGGCAGCAACTTGACTCATTTTTGAAGAACCATTTATATAAATATCCATACTTGTGGCATGTGGGCCAACTCTTATTGGACAAACATGTGTGCCACTCTTATTGGACATAGACAAGCAGCTGTTGAACGAGGGTTTTAACTTAACAGAAATATAGAGGTGGAAAACCTTGAAGGAGAAACATATATAGCAAAGAAAATAATATATAAAGGAACATGTTCCAAATTTTAAAGATTTAATCATAACCAAAGGGCTTAGGTTATCTGTAGAAATGCATGTCAGAGATACCTTGCTTATTTAAATGAAGAATGAGCAAAAAAGGACAAAGAACAGGCAAGACTTAAAAGAAGAAATTTTAAAGATGAATTTAATGAACTAAAATTTAAAAAAGTTACGAATTGAAGAATCTACAAAACAGTTAAAAAAACTGCTGATGAATTATCATTAAGAGCAGAGAATGAAATAAATTTTAATTTGATTTCTGAATCGAATAGTTTCCGAAGGAATGCCCAGTTAAAAGAGGAAGAAATAGAGGCTATTGATTTAAAAATTAAAAACATCATAAACGAAATAAAATAGTATCAGTCATTTTAAAATAATTTTTAAATTTTGTAAAAGTAAACCTTTTATTCAATTTAATTTGAAAAATATTCTTTTAAGTTATTTAACTCAAATAACGTCCTGTCTGAAATTTGAATTTTAAGTAGTCTGATGTTTCTGATGTTTTTTTAGTTGCTTTTATTAGGAAATGTAATTTTTTTGGTAAAAATTACATTTTGTAGAACATTATTGTAAATAAATTGTTTATTTGAATTTTGCGTATATGTGCAAATATATGTACATCTTTTTACTGAACATAATAATAATATAATTAATCATTATAATAATATTATTATTACAGTGCTTAATTACTAACATAAATGCAAATATAAAAAGTATTTTCGATTTTGTCGCTAAAATTGGTTAGTAGATCCTGGAAAATTTTTGTATTTCCTGGAAAATTACAGGGATACCCTGGAAATTTAAAGTAAAGTCTGGAATTTTTAGTCAAGAAAAGAGTGGGAACCCTGTATAAACATGGGAAATACGGTTTTATTTTTTTTAAATTGGAATATTTTTTTAAAAATCAAAGTATTTTTTCCTCCTGAATTCAAACATAATTTTCACATCGGTACTCGGCATTTTGCAGGCCTAATGTTTGGTAATTACTAAATTTATAAAGTTGAATGTTAACACATTGTAGTCGGGACACGTAAAATTACGTTTTCGCAAACTGTGCATAAGGGCGGATGACGTAGTAATACGTTTTTATGGTGGTATGGGAAACGTAACTAATACGAGTTACTACATATCGAATATAGTTTAAATGTAGAAATGTTATGAGCAAGAAATGTGTAATAAATTTTGCTAAAAACCGAAAGATTTTTATCTGACAGGAAATCAAGTATGATATAATTGTACTCGTTAACATTATTATATAATACTTGAGTTTAAATACACATGCTGCATTTTATGTCAGTAGCTATGTTTTAATAGTAGCTTTTTTCAATTGGAAAGAAATGTTTTCCTGATAAAGTATTATATATAGTTTGGCTCTGATTAGAAGGCATTCGACCTTGGAAGAGTTTATTTTGTTGTGGGGGAATACGGAAGGGTTACTTTAAGAAATTGCCGCCGCCTGGCGAACATTGTTAGGATTGGTTAGCTGAATGAAAGAATCGTTTTGTTTTTTGCCTTTTCGTGAGCTAGTATAAAAAAATACGACTTCAACGGACTGCTTGTTCAGCTTTTTATTAAATTGTGACTTCTGAGAGTGTGTATTTTTTATATTTATTTATAATTTTGTGTTCTTTGAATTTTTTTTCCATTCAGAAATTCCTGAAAATGAAATTTAAATTTTCATCTAAAGAACAAAAATGCCATTCCACGATTTAAAAATATAAAATTTAATGAACCTCTTTCAATTAGATCGTGTTTATCATTGTAAATTTTGGTTTCGATGCAATATATTTTGTTCTATTTTCTAAAGTAAATAAGGTTATGTTAAAAAACACGTGCAAAATGCGAAGTTTTTTCGCGCTAAATTTTTGCATTATATCGCCAATTCTGGAAGCACGGTTATCGTCGGAAGTTTCTACCTGTCACCGATTTCAGGTAATAAACTCGTCCAAAATCACGTGGCTCATCTGCTAAGTTATCGGAGCCAGACTATACATTTAAATTGCCTTCCTTTGTATAAAAATCTACTGGATGTTTTCAGTATTTCTATTGAATTTCACTTGACAAATATTGGCAAGTATAAGATAGACTTGTTTTGTTTTAAAAATGATGACAGTTTTTTATATAAAAGCAAATGTAACACATTTCATTTCAATAATGTATTTAACTTGATTGCAAATTTGAATGTTTCAAAACTATTCAAGGATTTGTACATATTGAATGCTCAGTTATTTTTTTAGTAAATACCTATTGTCTTTGACTGGACACAGCCCCAATATTTTTGCTGTATGAATTGCCAATTATTTACAATGTTGTACAGCTTCATTCCTTTTATTTATCGGACGAAATTTATTATTGAGCTGAATGATGACTTTCAGTGAGGTTGGTGATTTTGATATTGAGATTTACTACATGCATCTCCCATGACAGTGTGTGCTTCCTTATTCACTGCATTGGCGGCTCATGTGTAAGCACTGAGTAACTGCATTACCCCCAGTTTTCAGTCGGTTTTATCAGAATATTCTGTGTAAATGCATTTCTCTTTCCTATACTTAATTCTTTATTCTTGTGCATGATACCATTAAATTAAAATTTCATGTCAATGGCCAACACCGAAATCACGAAACGGCATAAACCAAGTACGTAAGTGTAATTTTCACCTTGGCCTCGAATTTTCTCTGCAATCGAAGGGAGTTTTAGCTGATGTGCGCCTGCGCGCGTTCCGCGATGAACTTCTGTCGTTTTCGTCAGCGCCGGAAAATGAAATGTTCCTTTTTGTTCTGTGGAATGCTGCGCTTAAAATACCTGAGCATTATATCCTTCTAACGGAATCAAGAGTAGAATACGTTGATTATCATGCTCCTAGATTTTCTACTAAATTAACAGTTATTTCATTACAAATAAGTCATTTAGACATGGTCTTGTTTCAATAAGAAAAACAAAAAAAATCTGTGACTGTAAATGAATGTTAACAGTTTACGCTTTCACAGTTATCGGCTTTCGTCAAGAAAAGAGATCACGCCTGATAATAAAATAGTACCTCAGCCAGGAATTAGAACTAACAAGAAATATGTTGCAAATTAACTGATTACCTGAATTTCCTGTTAGAAAATAACCTATATGACGTTCTTAATGAAATGACGAAATAGATAAAAGTCCTCTTAAAAATCCCCCTAACCATCAAAGCCATAATGATATTTTTCTTCATTGAAAATTTTTTTAAAAATTCCACATGGTCACCAGAAATTCATATATACTCAACACACTTGCAGTGCTTTCAGTTGAGAAAATTTTCTTCAGTAGTCATTCAGAGATTAAAGAGAATTAATCTTTTTACCCAAAGTAAGACAAGAAGAATGAGTTCGTATTTTAACAAGCGGTTGAAGTTTTAAATTGGAATTATATAAACTTAATTTTAGAAATAAAAAAATGCTTTGGAGACTATAACATCCATAGTTAAATTTTCTTTGTCTATACTCGTTCCAATTTACATAATATTTCATTGGAAACCTCAATAAATATTTTCTAAAGCAACACCCCCACTGATTCACTGTAAAAGTTAACCAAAGTTGCATGTTTTCTTTCCTTCAAGGTGCGAGTGTTGCGAGACTAGAAGCCAAAGACCATCAGTAATTAGAAAACTAGCGTGCAAAACAATGGTAGTTTAATTTGTTTATTATTAATGTTGACGGCATAATGGAATAATACTTTTTAAATGTCACTGTCATAAAATAGTAGAATATAAAACTTTTCAGTTTTAGATGATAATAAAGGGGTAAAAATTAGGTTTCATAGATTTTTTTAGATTCACATACATTTGAGTGGGACCCCCATTTTCTTGGAAAAAAAAAAAAATCTAATGTTAAGGTGGTATAAATGAATCAATTTTAATCATAAAATAATGGGACCTTTATTGAATTACATCTTATTCTCTTGTGCAGTATAGATCCTATTTTTAGTAATAACAGTGCTAAATCTGGCTTTTCTACAAAACATTTCGCATGCAATGAATATAGTCAAGCGGAAGCGCAGAAGATCACAGACCTGGTCGGGCGGAAGGAAGTTTGTGCTGGAGACGAATTACGCGGAGGCGAATTTTGAGAAAAACCAAGAGCCTTTCTTCTACTTCGCGTTGCACGCTGCGGGCGAAAGAGTCCTTTTATGGGTGACGGCGATTTTTTTCTTTTATCGTGTCAGTTGCGTCAGAAGGCAGCCCCAAAAAATGGCCACTGGTAGCCAGTGATTTTATTCTTAAAAACTCATATAAGATTAAATTTTTCACACACACACAAATGTAGCGACATTTATTCATTAATGAAGTTAAATAAATTTAGAACGAATACTTAATTTAGAATTTAAGACGAAAATCAATAATTTAAAAACTACACGTATACGCTTTATCTTGCATTATTTGTATTTTAGAACATTTAGTATATAAGTTTTTGTTCTTTTCAGCTTACAGTTTAATAAATTTTGTGGCAATACCTTTTTTTGTCATTCTAAGTTTTTTCCCCCTACGTTATATCGAGCGTACAGGTATTTTTTGCTATTTAATTTTTTCTATTACATTTTCAGTTTTAACTTTCAAGCATGTTGTGGTAATTTCGAATATTATCACATTGGCAGATTTTATCAAGTAGATTATGTTCACCTTAACATTTCATATACGACCATTCTAATTAGTTTTGAAAATTAAAATTTGGATTAAGAATCAGACTACAGCCAGTTTCTACTACTAAAATATTTCGAACCGAAAATTTATAGATACTTTCTCAGAAACAAACATAGAAATGACATATTTGATTTCCTTTCTTGTTTTAAAGCAGGTTGTAGGTTTAGGCATTTTAACTTTTAATAATTTGTTTTTGAAAATGTTGATCGCTGAAGGAAAAAAAAAACATTCGATTTGATTTTTTCGATTTATTTGATCACTTATTAAAACATTATACATATGGGTAACTTCGTATATTTTCAAAGATCGATTCGATTAAAATAAATATTATATGCATGTAAGACACCTTTGAATAAATGATGAAAAAAACGATCACCCGTCTCAAGGAAAACATAACATTTTATTCATTTCAATTGCACTAATCAAGAGATAATTTAGCCCGTCTGGCAACCTTCCTTAATGATGACAGACATTCGTCGGAAGTAAACATAAAGTCTGCCATTACTCTCGATATGAAAAAGAAAAGAAAGAAAAAACATTGAAAGCCGTTCATCACCATTTTACGTCAGTCTAGAAACCGCCATCTGATGTTGCATTCATTGAAAAAACGCGTGTGTGCATTCGGGTAAATTTTAAATCACTCTGTAAAAGGTTATTTTAGCAACACACAGGCTGTCAAATATCCGGTAAGATTTTGTTCTTTTCAGCTTACATTTTAATAAATTTTGTGGCAATATCTTTTTTGTCATTCTAAGTTTTTTTTTTTTTAAATTCCATATATATACTATTTTAAGGAATGAATTTTAAAAATTCCATATATAATATTTTAAGGAATGATTTTAAAATTCCATATTAATGTTTTAAATAATGAAAATATTATCTCAAACAGATGGAATCGTTTGATTATATGATATTCTCGTTAATTTCAGATTTCAGGTTTATTGTTTTAAATTAAAAGAATGGGATACTATTTCGGTTTTCTTTTTGTTACACGCAGTGTTTGTACCTGACATGAAAGATTTAAATTTAAATCACATATAAATTTATTTTTACATTCTTTTTTGTTTTAGCATTTTTTTTATCATTCGGCTTTATCTTCTCGTAAAATTCCTTCCAGGATTTTTTTTTTTTATAATTTATTAAAATGATTGATCCATGGAATACAAAAGTAATTGGAATAAATGTGTCTCTCACACATCCAATTCATCGTAAAAAACAAAATTAAAAATAAATTAACATCATATTAATTATTAAGGCGCGGATTTTGATGACGTAAAAACTCACAAAAAATGCTTAAATTTTTTTAAAAAAATGCCGTTAAAGCATTTAAAAATACCTTTAAAAATGCACTTATGAACTTAAAATTTTATGTTTCTATGATATTAAAATAATTTACTTAAACGATACAATACATTTTGTAAAGTGATAATATTAATTTTAGCTAAAATAGTCTAATTTCTGTATTAAGAAATCTGTTCAAATATATGACTTAATATAAAAGATTTGTTGAACTAAAACTATATTTTCCCCCTTAATCTAAGCTTAGTTACATTGAATTATCTGGTGAATTTATACGTTGTTAAATATAAGCGATCTTCTACAGTCAGAATGTATGTTCTTATATATTAAAAAAATACTTCTTCCAATGTCTACGAATTGATTACGGCCTCAACTTCGCTATTTGTGAAAGAATTAGAAGTCTGGTTTAATTCGATTGTCACTTTAGCTTTCTTTGAAGAGGGTCAAGCAAGAGAACATTTGCTTACACTTCAAAAAGTGCGGAGAACATAGGTGTTATGGCTTCACGTTTTCTGAAAAACGTCAAATAATGAGGTGTAAATTTAAATAAGTAAAATTTCCCTCAAAGAGAAGATTGTGTAAAAATGCCAAATATTGCTGCAAAACCTCCCAAAATGCTTAAACATTAAAACAAAGAATATATCCATCACATTTCAAATACTATTAATGCTAGATCATAGTGGATCTGGGGGTAAAAATGTCGTTTAGGGTCCGGCGGATCTCGCCAAGTTGTCGCCAACCTAAGTTGGCGAGAAATGGTGTTGGTTGCCATGTCGTAAGCGGAAGTGACGCTAAAACAAGTAAACAGCGAATTTTAAAAGATTTGTTTGTTATTTTAAGCTTTTTCACGATGAAAATTGTACTGAATTATGTTTTTTTTAATTACAAAGGTATTAATTAAAAAAGTCTAATTTAAAAAGGCTAGTTTACATAATTATTTTAATTTGTAACGTAAAAATTGACTCTTTAAAATATTTTAACATAAAAATCAAGTTTATTTAATAAGCAACAAAGTAATATTTACGTTAATTTTTAAAGTTGACTTATTTTATTTAAATTCATTTGCAAAGCAATTGTAACATAAGTAAGAAAGGGGAAAAAACAACGTTTTACATTGTTTTTTTATGTAACTTTATGAATTGTAAGCATTAAATTTACATTTTTTTTAAATTTCAACATAATTTTTTAAGATTTCTTTAAAATATTAAATTTTTGAACGCTTGTTTATGGAATTTTATTGGTTTTCAGAGCAAAAATTGATTTTTTAAAAAATAATGTAACATGAAAATCAAGTTTATTTAGTGAACTACAAAGTAATATTTACGTGAAATTTTTGAAGTTGACTTATTTTATTTAAATTTATATGCATATTTTACACAGCAATTGCAACATATAAGAAAAAACGGGAAAAAAATACGTTTTACATTGATTTTTACGTATTTAAAGCATTAAATGTACGATTTTTTAAAATTTTAACATACATTTTTAAGATATTTTCTTTGAAATACTAAATTTTCGAAGGGTTGTTTATATACAATTTTAATAGTTTTCAGCTAAAAAATTCTTTTTTTTAAATATTGTAACATAAAAATCAAATTTATTTAGTCAACAACAAAGTAATATTTACGTTATTTTTTGAAGTTAACTTGTTTTTATTTAAATTTATATGCATATATTACATTGATTTTTATGTAACTTCAGAATTTTAGACATTAAAATTATGATCTTTTATATTTAAATACAAATTTTTAGGATTATTTCTTTGAAATATAAGATTTTCCAGTTACTAACATAGCAACAACACAATTTCTCGCATTTTAGGATGGCTGGGTAATAAACAGCTAAATAAATATATAAAAACGTATTCACCTGTTTAATCCTTCTTATCCGACAAATAAAAAGTAGCGGCATATTTAAGAAAATTTTCGAATTTCATCAGCATAAATTAATGGCACTCGTATTAACGAACGTTAAAACAGGAACGTTATATGGACGCTATGTTGCTAACGACATAAGTGCACAAAATAACGCCTGCTTTAATTGAAAACGATATCAATTTCAAATACTCCGCCAAAATCCATATTAACCCTTCAACCACGCAAGGAGTAATATTCAAAAGATTAAACCAGAAAAAGGTGCAATATTTGGGACTTTATCGACCATTGGCGGTGTTTGGCAATAACAAAAAGGAAGCCAAATGCTGCCAAGGAAAATAAGTTCATGGTTACCATACTTGGCGCGGTTATCCTACGTCTTGACGACAAAAATTTTCCGGACCCTAAAATACGGATGAACCGATCTGGGGTTCGTCGAGATGTTAGTAAGTTCCCTAAATTCTCACGTTAATAAACACCATTTTTTGTTTAAAGGTTTCAATGAGTTCCAAAATAGATTTTTGTTATCTAAATTTCAATTAATTGTTTTTCATGTTATTACTTACGTAAATTTTAGATGGGCTAATTACATTTTGAATGCACTGAATCATTTTGCAATGCATTTTGAATCATAGCAATACATTATCTTGTAAGCATTTGACGTTTATTTCTCAGTCAAGATATTTTGTGGACAACAGGTGTTATCTCATTCCCAATGTAAAACCCATTTTATAAGCACCAACGTATTTATTTCTTTTGCACATTATTAAAACTTTCAAAATGGATATGAATCAAACTTTTTTTTTATTATAAAGTCTTGTGTAATAAAAGTTTCTGAGCATAGATCCTGGTTCTATTATCGATATTGGGACCCTGTTATCACAGGAATAAAAAAAAATTGCATAAAAGTGTTGGAACCAAAATGAAAACTAGGCTTGCCAGTTTTCAACAGATTTTGTCCACGGTCCCCTTTAATGTTGCTAAATCCAATGAATTTAAATTATTGCTTATTTTTGCAAGTCTTTCTGCATATTTCATTTAGTGGCTTATTGGTTTGGTTTGTCGTTGTACGGTAATTTTTTTGCTCACGAGGGCTAATTAGACCGAAACCTACTGTTTAAAATGGATTCCGAACCACTACAAACACCCAAGCTTGAAGCGGGAATCGAGCCAGGGCCATCTTGATCACTTTCTGTCAACCGGGCCAGACACAAGAGTTAGTGACGTCTCGCTAGTGATCTGACAGTTACGAAGAGTTATGCTTTATATATTTGTATAATTCATCAAATTCAATATAATACTTCACATTTTGTAATTATGACGACATAAAAAAGTACTTTTTATATGAAAACTATATAATTTCAGTTTACTCTTGCATTACTTGTTCGATTTTATTTTTATCATTAAATACTTACAGAACTTTTCGAAATATACATTTTAATATTCAGAGTTTATATTTAAAATATTTATTTTCACTTTAAATGACATTTAATCTGTTTCGATAAGATATAACATGACTTGTACACTAAAACATAACGCACTTATATATACCGGGTGATTCAAAATGGATGTTACAGCGGTTATCTCTTAAACCGTAGGTAACTCAAACAAACTTTCAATTAGAAAAGCTAGTCAATCGAAGAGTAGCTTTCGAATATAACAATTGTTTTACAAGGGGTTGTATACATATAAAAATATGAAATTTAATTTTTATATGGTCCCTCGTTTCCTACCACTTATATTTAGAAAAATGTTACCTGGCGTTAAAGAAGGAAAACAAAAAAAGTCCCATGTTAATGAGTTAATTATTCTTCGAGTTATCGCAAGTTGAAAATTTTAGCATTTGTCGCCAAATATTAAGGGACTATCTCAAAAGTGAAAAAATGTAACTACATTTTAACTAATGTTCATTTATGAGCGACGTCATTCGAAAGCTACATTTGATTGCTGTAAAGCATATTTTAGCTAGAATTACTTATGTATATATGCCTGGCAGTTTGGAAATTTACAGCAGTGGCACAAAAAATTGAAAAATGTATAAACATCGGTAGATGCACTGATTTATTTTAGATTTTTACAGACTATTCTATAAAGAAACAACTAGTAATTATTCACAAATCTATTAGTTTTAAATAACAATTGTCTGGCAGGTGATGGCTTTAATCCTAGATAATCTTACAAAAAAGAACTTTTAGCTACGTTTGTCAGAAAAAATATACTACTCATATAAAAACATAATTTGCAATCTTTAAAGTAAAATTGAAAAAGCAAACGATATTTATTTGACATTTCAGAATAAGTTTTCCCCAGACGTAGTATTTTTCTCTAGAAAGAATAGAGCAGACGATTTTTTTCGTATCATAATCAGAACGTAGTTTGGAAGTTTAGATTATTCGAATCAATATATTTTGTAAGTTTTTCTTTGAAACTGCCTTTAGTATTTTAAAGTTTGTTTCTCCAATTTATTTGTTGAAATACATCTATTTATTTTTTAAAGTTAAATGTAATACCTATTTTGTTTTAGAGGTTTTAGATGTTTTTTCTAAACCGACGTCAATTTCTATATCGTTTCCTGTTATACCCTGAATCATCTTCTCATGAAACATAACGTAATTAGTGGATGACCCCTAAAATGCTATATTGTCAATACTTTCATAATACAGCAGGGGTAAATCAATCAATTTAGTTAAAGCAATAACTGTTACTTTAAGAAGTATGAATGTGATTAATTGCCATTTTGAAAGAAATGGATCATTATTTAAATTTTATAAACTCGTCGTTAGTCCCCTAAAGCAACGCTGTTTGGAGCGAAAAATCCACGCCAACTATGCAGGTAAAGTGACGTAAGTCACCATTTTTAGTTTTAAATATCTCGGAAACTATTTCAGTTAGAGACAAGATTTTTATTTTATTTTCCTTCTTCGGCGCTAGGCCATATTTTTCTAAATATAAATGATAGGAAACGAGGGACCGAATAAAAATTAAATTTCATATTATAATATGCATACAGCCCCTTGTAAAACAATTGTTATATTCGAAAGCTACTCTTCATTTGACTAACTTTTCTAATTGAAAGTTTGTTTCAATTACCTACGGTTTAAGAGATAACCGTTGTAACATCTATTTTGAATCACCCGGTATTTATAGGTTATAAAATAATAACAGCAACAAAATTCATTTATACATATATTAAAAATGCTTTTAATTTGAAAATTTCTTCAATTATAGGTCAATTTCATGTTTAAAATGTTTTAATACGAGTATAAAGACTTGATAAAGCATATTTATATTTTAATGGTGTATAAATATGTTGTAAATACAGTTTGAAGCATCTTATTTTTTCCTTTAGCTATTCCAATACAAAACAACTAAAAACTAAAATAAAAAAAATTGCTTCTAAATACAGAAGTAAACAAACTGGCATACATATAGAAACAGAAATATCATATTGATCAATTATATTGACCATTGAAAAGTATAAAAACTTTTAGGCTTAAGAAATAGGCTTAAGCGATCACGGCGAAAATTATTAACATTCTTTTATTATTATAGTATTTTTATGTATATCAAAATAAACAATCACTCACCTTAAAATATCTGTACAATAGCCTCATATTAAATTGAAATTATCGCGCACAAACTATGAAATAAAGACAAAAACAAACACTTCGAAAGAAGTTCACCAAACGCTTTCAATGGCGGACGCGAAAGAGCGTAGACTCCTAATATGACGTCACAGCAGTTGCGTGATCTCACCCGGTAAAAAGAAGTGATCAAGAAAGCCCTGATCGAGCCTGCAAACTTCTGAAATGAAGGCCAGAGCGCTAGCCAACTCAGCCAGCAGTCGGCCATGATTTTATGGGAAACATTAATAAAACTTGAAACCTTACCAAAAGACCTATTTTTTCCTTTTCGTCCAGTCAATGTTTGATGGGCCAGGTGCTTTAGGCGTAGATAAGCGCGCTTTGTTGCTCTTAATTCTCTAAATACTGTGACGAATAGCAGTCGATATTACAAAATTTTAGCTGTACTGTGTTAAAGTTGCAGCGTTGCCGCCATTACCGGCTATGATCGGTTTAGCACGCCTCGGCATTGAATCAAATAGGTTTTGATGTGTCGTTGGGGTATAGCAGCTGACGCTGCGTCTACATGTTGCCTAAGTTGATTTATTGTAGCAGCCGGTGGTGTATCCCAGATCCGTCTTCTGCAATTATCGACCAGATGTTATTGATAGGGGATGGATCGGAAGATCAATGAGGCCAAGGTAGCAATGCAATTTGATGGCCGAAGAAATCTTGAACACTTCTTGCCACATGTGGTCGGGCATTATACTCTTGGAATATGGCTGTTGCCAATCTCTGAAGGTACGGGAGAACAAATGGCCTAAAGACCTCACAAATATAGCGCTGGCTAATCTGTTACCGACAATCCGTAAAAGAGGGGTGAGGGAGTGGTATCCAATACCATCCTAAACCATAATACAGGGGTGCAGGACCAGTATGGCGATGCATAAGGCAGCAGTTTAGCAGTCTCTCACCACGGAGTCTCCCTACTCTTATTCGACCATCGTGATGTTGCAGGCAGAAGCGGGTTTCGACAGTCAAAATAATGTTTTTTCATTCTGTTGTCCAT
>Ga0115856_100567_pt1 | contig 13653 bp, 6 predicted proteins | sample InSIn4gowninarea_FD_83870 | JGI IMG/M metagenome (GOLD analysis project Ga0115856, IMG submission 83870)
GTAAAGTTAAAAATAACTGAATTTTGGATTTGAAAAGCTTGGGATAGAGAGGTACGGGTCTGTTTTTAGACAGTCCGGACCCGATAGAGTTTTTAATTTTTTTTTTGGGGGGGGGGGGGTCAAATGAATTGACATTGTCGAGTATCTTTTTCCCATATAGAGATTAAAAATTTTCATGAATATTCATTTTATTTATTTTGTTACTTTTTAGTACTTGAAAACGTCTATTTTCATAAATGTGTTTAACGTGTAAAACATGAAATAAAATTGGCAGATATTTTCATAAAATGCTCCTCATATTTGCTTTTTTATGGAACGTTCGCTGCGGCATTTTAAGCTTTACTTTAGTTTTAACAAGTGAAATTTCCATATTTTTTATTTCACGAATTGACAACTAATTTTAAACAGCTCTTTTCAGAATGTTTTGTACATCAAACTCAAAAGTTAAGTTGATAACATTCGCTTTTTATTACAGAATTATATTAGACATAAATAGTTGTTGTGCCTTGCCACTCAATGTCAAAATATTAGCGATACGCTTTAGCTCTGGCGTATCGCCTAAATTGATTGCCTATTTGTGACGGGCACCCGGTGGGCGGGACCATCCTTGCCCCTAACTGGACATCACAGGGAAACACTCATGCTTCACCCGGGAATCGAACTCGGGCCCATGACTTAAGCAGACGCACTATCAACAATACCCATTGGGCGGCTTTTTTTTAATACTAGTTATCAATAAGGCACGGATTTTGATATTAGCATTTTTTAGCATTTGTTGCATATTTTCTTAGTTTCCCCTTTTTAGAGCATTTTTAGCCTTTTAAAGAATTTTTTGGGCTTTTCAGTGAAATTTTACTTTTTTCAGTATGATTTCGTTATTTCACGTTTCTCAAAAGATGTGAAGCCATGATACCTATGTTGTCTACATTCTTTTTGTGGTACAAATAGGTGTCCTCTCGCTTGACCTTCTTCAAATGAAGTTAAGTGGCAATCGATTTAAACCAGACTTTTAGTTCCTTCACAAATAGTGAAGCTGAGACTTTAAACAACGAAGGAAAATACGTTGTATAAGCTAATCTGGTAACGTTGTATAAGCTAATCTGGTAACGTTGTATAAGCTAATCTGGTAACGTTGTATAAGCTAATCTGGTAACGTTGTATAAGCTAATCTGTATTCATGTATGCGCATTCATAGACATCGACTTTTCAAAGTATAAGAACATACATTTTGAACACAGAAGGTTTAGCATTTAGCAACATTAAAAAGCACCGAATAATTCAATGTAATTAAGCTTTGATTAAGGGGGGAAATAGTTTTAGTTTAAAACAACAAATCTTTTAAAGTAAGTCTTACATTTGAACATGCTCTTAAAACAGAAATTCGGTTGTTAATGTTTACCTAAAAGTATTGGTATTTGCATTATGACTTTATAAATTTTATTGTGTCCTTTAATTAAATGATTCTAAAATCATAGAATAAAATAAAGTGCATAAGTGCATTTTAAAGGCAATTTTTAAGTGTTTTAGGACATTTTTTAAACATTTTGTGATTTTTTTACATCAAAATTCGCGCCTTAGATATCAATATAATGCAATAAATAAGTAATATAAAATGTCGATCTATTTGTCTTCATGTATAAAGTTTCCGGAAATTTCGTAGTTCTCCGTAATTACGGGCCGGGCCATAATTGGTGCAAATGTGCTAACGGGCCTCAAGTTTCAGGGCGATGCGGATGTTTTCAAATGTTGACATGTTTTCAAATGTTGAAACCTAACGGACAACAATACGGTGTTTAGACTTAATGTTTAACAGGTTTTGTTACCTTGTGTTTCATAAATTCATAAGTGTGTCAGTTGTGATGTCTTTGCTAATTGCTGACTTTTAGCAGGAAATGTTTCGGTATATGTCGCACACCTTTATGCTCATTGCGGTTTCAGATTTATAAGTTGCTTAGGCAAGCGATTGCCTCAATTGATATTTTGATACTAAGTAGCATCGGTATTATTGAAAATGTAAATGTGCAGTGTTCCTGTATAATGAATATAGGGAATAGCGTTTCGCTGTGCTTATTTTATGGAAGAAGTTTTAGAATTGGCCGTTTTGTGATGCCTTTATTTGACTCAGCCTATTCAAATCGTGATGCTCGACAGCTAAGCCAAACACAGTATTATCCACAGATTCGAAATTTTGTTGAACGAGGCTGAAAATTTCTTTCATTTGAAATTCGCGTTAATGAAGTTACTAGGATTTTGCAAAGGCTTTCAAGTTTTGAAGCTTATATATACACACAGGGACCGACTTGCAGAAAACGGGGTCCATAACAAACACGTTTATGACCCCCCCCCCTTTTTATAAAAGCTTGCTAAAATGCAGTGCGAAAACTGAAATTTAAGAAAAAAGTTTTTTATTATGCACTTGCGTAACTATATTGTGTTTACTGTGGAAATTTCAATTTGATTCCTGTATTAAAGTCTCAAGTTATTAAATTTCTTTTTTGTAGATTGACATAGCATTTGCAGTTTTGATTTCAGTTATAAATATGAAACTACTCGTATATTCCCAGTATGTTTCAATACTTTTTAAGGAATTCTCTGACAATGAAATGCATCTTTCATTTAAAGGTCTAACAAAAGTCAATTTGTATACATTATTAGCGCACACAGAAAACGTCATTTTTATCAATATTTAATGGTTTAAAATTTTTATTAATTTCTTCAATCATTTTATAGCAGTTCAGTTAATCGTGCAATATCAAAAATGTAATTTTCTTAAAACAAGGGTATAGCTACAGAAGTATTTCATAGCAATTTGTTTCACTAAAATGAGCAAATATTTCCTTTTGAAAACAAAGCTACAAAAAGAGGAAATTAGAAATAACAATCTTTTTGAACAATAAAGGCATTTTTTCATCTCTTCAAAAAATAAGCATTTTAATTTATTATGGAAATCAGTTGAGAGAATATAAAAGAACTTATTGCATTTTATGACTTAATAAATTTCTTCCTAAATAGTTTAGCATTAAATTCTTGATTGCATCTTTATAATCTAATAAAATGCATAATTATTATGCCCTTATTTGCCAAAGATGATAATCTGGAATCTGATGACATGTTATAACGTTTTAACCCATTACCTGCCGAAACTTTTTTATTCAATTTTACTTTCAATTATTGAATTATTGAAATTTCTGAAAAGATTAAAAAAAATTTGAAACAATTAAGTGTATTATTTAAAGAGATTATAAAATTTCTATTTTGGGAAATAATGGCAAAATATACGATCTAAAATACTGTTTTTCGAATGAAAAATAATTCTAAAAATAGAAAACGTGGCGTCCCAAAAAAGGGACAATGGCAGGTAATGGGTTAATAAAGTGAAACACCATTTTCCTACGGTTGGACATTTAACATTGATTTCAGGGGCCTTTATTAAGTGGGGGCCCAGGCGCTTATTCCGTTTGCCCTTAATGAAATAAATCCCTGTATATAGGGGAAACTAGGGAGGTTTGACCCACCCTACTTTTTTCACATTTAAACATTTATGCAACTGATGAGCAGCAGATGGCAGAACAATATCAAGTAGAATAATATGTTAATTCTGTTATTTGCAAATAGAATCTAGGAGTAATCAGAAGTTAAGTCTTTTCAGCCCAAAAAGTTTTTTTTATTGTTGCAAGTCCATCTCTCCTATGTCATTTGCCAGTAACAAATATAGAAGCGAGTTTTATTGTTTGTATACTTAAATTAACATGCTAAAAGACAATGTAGTTTTTACTTTAACTTTTGGTTTTAACGTGTTTTTTAACTTTTTCTCAAATGGTTAAGGGAGGTTTGACCCACATCAATTCTGGGAGGTTTGGCCCAGGTAAAACCTCCCTATTTAGTTTCATACGATAGTACTGCATTTCTTAAATGTATAATATTTAATTAGTTTTAAATAAGATGAAAAATAAAATTTGACTGCGACCTTTCTAAGTATCAAAATCTATACTGATTGAAACTGAACATTTTTTTCCCATTATTTCTGGCCAACTGTGGCTGAATGGCTAGCGCTGTGGTCTTCTGTTCAGATGCTCGCGTGTTCGATTCCCGCTTCGGGCTTGAGTGTTTGTATTGGTTTTGAATCCATTTTAACCAGTAGGTCCCGGTCTAATTAGCCCTCGTGTGCCAAAAATGACCGTATAGCGACAAACCAAACCAACCCATTATTTCTTATTTTTATTTACTAAACAAAAATTATTGTACTCTCTTAGATACAGGGCCAACTGTGGTTGAATTGGCTAGCGCTGTGGTCTTCAGTTCAGCAGTTCGCGGGTTCGATTCCCCCCTCGGGCTTGGGTGTTTGTAGTGGTTCGGAATCCACTTTAAGCAGCAGGCCCCGGTCTAATTAGCCCTCGTGAGGAAAACATGACCGTACAGCGACAACCTAAACCTTTTAGATACAATTATTGTACACTGCTTGAAATTATTTATACCTAGATATTTAATTATTGCGTCATGGCTTTTATTAACTTTTAATTTATGTGGGTCAAACCTCCCTTACTGTGAGTCAAAATTCCGTCAAGTGAGGTTTGACCCAGTTTGGATGCTCTTGAAAAATCAAATTAAAAAATGTAGGTAATTCAAGAGAAGAAAAATGATATAAGATGCCAAACATTATAAGCTAACAAATAAAATCATCTTTGAAATTTTATTACACCCCAAAAAAAAAATAATTTTGTAAAAAGTGGGTCAAACCTCCCATTTTCCCCCTACACAGATTCATGTATATATGTTTCACCATCTTAAATCTTGCTTTCTGACATTTCCTGGAGTTACAACTTTTGCATTAAAAAAATGGCAAAAGTGCGTTGAATTGGCGATTTTAAAAGATCGCTTTTACGCAACTGGACGACTCTTTAAGTTTCACTAAAACATTTTTTCTTGATCTCGCGTGTAAGTCAACTTCCATTCTTTTAAATTCGTTTTTCTTCCAAGTTTTCTCGACTTATATTTGAATATAAATCAAAAATCCTTTAGTTTTTCTTGTAAAAAAATGCTCAGTTAAATCGAATTAGAAAAACAATTGAAATACTTTCGTCCCTACTTTTAGTCTTTTAGTGTAATCTATTTTGATTTACATACGGGTGTTAACTATTTTTTGAAATGCTACTCACTAATTAAATGAAAAACCTATTTCGTTTAGTTGAAACTTTGCGATTGCTGGAATGTAATATGCTGGTGTTAAAGCATTTGTAATGAAGTTGACTGGAAAAATAAAATCCTGAATTTATTTTGACGTAACATAACACTAATCTGTGAGCAACCTTGACAGATGACTATTTATTGAGAATAAAAATAAAATTTGGCCCAGATCTTGAAGATTCCTGCTTTGTATTAACATTACTCGGTGAAGTTTTTGTAGTGAAAAATTTCGTTTAGAATTTTGTCAAAATAGGAAAAAAATATACTTGGCAAGCTACGCATTTTTTTTCATTCTATTTCTTCATTTTATTTTTATGCATGCAAGTTTTCGTTTCAAAGAACTAAAATTCCAGTGGCGAAATTCTTCATATTAAATTTTCTTGTTGAAAGTAATATTTATATAAAAGTTTGTCTATTTAGAAGAAGTTCTAAGTTTTCTAGCTATGTAAAGTTATTCCAGAATGAGTAATTACGCACTGAAATTAAATTATAGGCATTTTTCGTGGTTCTATTTACAGTCAATCTTCCAGTTTAGAAATCACGCTTCTAGAAAATTCTGAAGGTTATCTGCTCCCATCGAGACAATTAGATCGACTATAAGTGGTTCTCTCTATAGCGCTTCTCTCTATAGCGCTTCTCTCTATAGCGCTTCTCTCTATAGCGCTTCTCTCCTCTCTATAGCGCTTCTGTCTGCTCGTAAGTGGCCCATCATTTTCCCTCCCAGTGTTTTGCATGTGGTTATATGATCTGTTTTTGTCGCTGACTCTCTGAAATTTCTAATAACTAAAATGAATAGAATAGATTGTGTTATGATACATTTGTCTATATTCATGGGGTATTGTCTTATCTCTCAAGGCCTGTTATCGAGACGTTTTAAAATAAATAATAAAAGTCGTTTTAATATTTGAACTCAAGCTTCCAGATTAAGAGAAAGCAATGCCATAAAAATCGACTCCGCTCTTATTGTACTCTCCGTTTTCACTCTGCAATATTTTAGTAATTTTTCTCTCGATAAATTTATTTTTTAACAAGTGAACATTCTTTTGTATTATCGCTCAAAAATAGTTATTGAACTTTATTAAAACTGTTAAATGTTTATCGTTACTTAACCCCTTCCGTCTCGTGCCCGTCAAAATCACGAGCTGAGGTTTCGCTCTCTATTTCTAGAGCCCGTGATATTTCCGAGCTGTAGTATTTAAACTGACACGGTAAAAAGATTAACCGCTTGCCTGATTATCCCGAGTTATCTCGGGTTCATATATATTGAAGTTAATTATCCCTAGAAAACTCCGGCGAAGCAAAATTTGTCAGTACGATTTGTTTTATCCCGGTTTTACTCGGTCTGGTCGAAATGAAATATTCACCTTTGAATGGCAGTTTGCCACGTTTTGGTTTCGCGGTTCTTTTGATGAGACTGTGTTCACTCGTCTTCCTTTTGTATAGTATCCGTCGGCTTGTGGATTACTAATGTATAAAGACGGATAGTTGCGTTGAAAAAATGTAAAGTAATGGCGATGATGCAAGATAGCAAAAGAGATGGTATTTTAGATAGATTATGTAGAGGTGGACACTGAAAATAGTGGAAGCGATTCTTCTACATGCAGCCCTATTGAAGACGATAGTTCAAGAGATTCGGATTCGGACGATTTGCCGGCAGCTCGTCAAATGGCATGCATTTCAAAAAACTAAGTTGTTACCTGCTCCTTTTCCTTTTACTGCCAATGTTGTCCCTTGTTTTAAGGGGATTGGAACCTCTTGATCTTCAAAAAAATAGATTTTTCAATTTTAGTCTCAAAAAATAGGGGACATTACGCTGATTCCGAAAATGTATAGTATGTGTAGGTTTGAACTGCTGAAAGCTTAGCAATTTACGTTTAAAAATATAAACAAAGGGAGCCATGCCAATAGTAAATCAGTTTTTAGCATTTTTCTCGAAACATGTTTTCCTCATGTTTAGGTACACCTGTATAAAATTCTATGCATCACACAAATATTCATTTTTTGCTGTAATATATATAAACATTGTACATCTATTAAGCCTATTTTTATTTTTGGGCAGCAGTTTTTTTCAGGTGCTATATATGTTGGAAAAAACATGTTTTTTCTTAAATTTGCATGTCATATGGTATTTAATTTTTTTATAACTTTTTTTTTGTATATTAAATTAAAAACAGGTTCACTATATTTATTAAACCTTTACTCATGTATTTTGATAATTTTTGATTTTATGAGAAATATTTTTTTCTGAGCGTACCGATTTGTGGTTATGAATTTTCAGACATTTGCATCAAAGCTTCTTTTCGCCTGGCTATTAAAAAAACAAATAATGCAACTTAAAAGTATATCTTTGCTGTTTCATAATAAAGATATCATATTCTTTTAATAGTTATAAAAGTTAGCATTCAGGTATTACATTTTTGTGGGGAAAAGACCCTTTATTTGAAATTACAATTTCAACTGCTTTTTCGTTATCGAGGACGTCTCAGTCCCCTTAAAAACTATCGCACGAAGGCGACTATTTAACTTTATCCATTTTCCCGAGAAAACTCGGGATAATAAACTAATATTTAAACTTAATGCTTTTACACCTGTAAAAAAATCAAAATTCACCTTAAAACACTACATATTTCATTTTGTTTCGTTTCCTTGTATTTAATAACAAAATAAAAAATGATTTTTTGCCATTTTTTTCAAAAAATATGTAAGGGAAGCGGTTAAAAAATACGGGGCTGGGAAATGGTTTTTTCTTTGTTTTGCAGTATAAAATGTTTACTTGTGTAATATGTATTTTATTATTTTGCTTCACTAAGCACATGGTTTGTGTTCAGTGAGAAAATATATTGAAATAATTAAAATGTTATATATTCAGGACCGGAAGTGACTTGGATTCTGATTTTAGTGTAAGTGGATCTGAGAATGTTTATTAACCCCTTGCAGTATTTTCACGAGTCTGACTCGTGATGAAAATCTTGGAATTTGGAATCTTGAAATTCATAAGAGCACTATCACGTGAAGTAGGCACCAGTGCGGCTATCCTACACTTAGTCGTAAGATAACGTACTTAAAAGTTCCGAAACTCAGACTCCGCACGGCTCTTTTTGCGAACATGCGTGTGCATAAGTTAGGCACGGTTTGTTCCGAATTTCAGCGTACTGCAAGGGGTTAACAATTGACTTCTTATAAATGTTCGGAGATTAAACTTGACAGCAATGATGATGACGCTGTATTGTCGAGTATAGAATAAAATTACGTATATTTAATTTTGTTATACACAGGTTTTACATAACTCAATTTTATTTTGAAACATGATTTTTCATTGTTATATATTTACAGGATAATTAACATTCAGTCGTTTGATTTCAAGCTAAAAAACAATCCAAAAACTAAAAATGGATTTATTTTTATACACTTATTATTGAATAGTTTCCTCTAATAAAATAGACAATTTTATGACAGTTTTCGTGAAAATAAGATGGTTTAAAGGTTAAATAACCTTATTTAGATTGTTTTTGTCTAATGTAGGAACTCTGTGAAAAAGGTCTAAGCTGACATTAAAACTTTGTATACATTTAAGATGTGAAAAATCTGTCAAAATCGCAGCACTTAGAAACGCATTTGATTCTTGACGTCTTAACAAAGAATCAATACAAAAAACAGAATACGCACAGCACAACTCAAAAATAAAGACAGGCGATATAACAAAAGAGGCTAAAATTCGAGATGATTTCAACTCTCTTTTAAAACATGTTACTCCCAGCTTTAGGGATTTCGTGTCGCCTAATGATTTCGCTCGCATCGCAAAATCTACAAAACACAAAAATGATTTCCCGCGCGTTTGTACTAAAATGTTTAGAGAACAAGCAGAAAAAAAGAGAATGTTTCAATCCAAGGCGTAATTAAAGAGCTATTCTATGCTTAACTTAATCTTCCCGAGAATTGGTCGTTCTTTAAGTCTCAATTTGCAGTAGCACAAGTTTATTTCCAAGATAATTACCACTTAATTTCCATTACGCACACTTTTTTGAAACTTCAGTTTAAAGTTTTCATTTTTTTCTTTAAGATGGCATTTTTTAATGAAAACCTAAGATATTCGCTTCAGAAGTATATATCTTATAGTTCATGTTTTCCCTATCGGGTTAAATTTTCAGATTCGTTACTTAACTTCTGTAAAACTAAATAAATTTATAATACATTGTAACATACTTTGCCATTTTACTGGTTTAAATTAAGGAAATTATAATTCGTTGTTCTAACAAGGGTTTTGTTTATAGTATGAATCTTTTGGTTTTTCCGGATTCAAATCGCGCGATTTTTCAATTAAGTAGTTTTAAAGCTGTTTTTTAGGTATATCCATTGCAAACGTTAACTAATGTCTTTTTTTCCTCAACATGAGCACAGCCAGTTGATTAAAAAATAAAACTATCTGCATTACTTCAAAATATGGGGGGAAGTATTGAAATTTTTAAAATAATTGATACAGAAATTTAGACTTTCGCGCTCGCTTTCTCGGTCTATACTATTGCAATAACACTTTCTAATGTTTCAGACATTTTTTTTGTTTGTAAAGTAACCTTTTTTTATTAAAATACAAGCTCGCATTTCTGGATTTGAAAAACTGACCATGAAATGCAATGGATGCAAGATTCCAAAAGTTAATGTAGTAGCTTTATAAATTCAAATATCCTTCCGAATCAATTGGCTCACGACCGTTCGTCGTAAATCCTCGTAAAAAACTAACATGAAATAAAATGTCACCTAAAGTAAGCATACGCATTCATACTTATGTAGATAAATTTTCAAGCATGATTTTTATGCATCTGAATGTGAAATTGATGAGATTAAATGAAAAAGCAACAACGAATGAACCAAATTTTGAACAGTGTCATTGGTCGCAAAGTATGCTAAATCATCTGATTTTTACTTAATCCAAATGAAATGCTTTATGTTGCTAATTAAAGAAAAAGCCAACTCAATATGTGACCAATATTCGACCTGGCCGAATGCCATCCGATATTTGGTCGAATAATTTCACCATAATAAATAAAATTTTAATTTGTTTTTAATTACATTTAATGAAAAATATTGAAAATTATTTTCCATTGTATTGTATTTTTGGAAAATCTCTCATTTACTCATTTAAGATTGCATAATACAAAACTGCATTCAATAATTTGACGTTTTCTGGTCACAAATTTATCGTGAACCTTATTACTGTAACCTGGTACCCCGTACGGACATTAGGCAGGTAGTCATTTTGTATTGCAAAACATACAGTGATAGGGTTAAACAAGGAATATAGAGCCTTTAATAGTAAAATGCAAAATATATCACTTTTCATGTTTAAATCACGAGAAGTCGACATAAAATGTAACAATTTTTAGCTTACCTATTTATGCTTTCCCGGCGGATATATTTTTATTTTCGCGGGTTCGATTCCCGCGAAAATAACCGCGGCTTGGGTGTTCGTAGTGATTTGGAATCCACTTTAAACAGTAGGTCCCGGTCTAATTAGCCCTCGTGTGTAAAAAATGACCTTGCAGCGACAAACCAATCCATTCAAAGGGCATACTTACAATATTTTAGTTCATCTGTATAATATTGCTAAAACCATCCCTTTAAACAAGATGAATTCTTTTGAAAGTCCATTCATTGCGTACATCTTTAATTATATCACTAATAGTTTTTCTAGTGTGAGAACCAGGGAAATATTTTGCGCTAAGAGCAGCATCATAAAAATTAAAATCTTCATTTATCCAATGATCTGTCACACTTATAAAACTGGCTATTCATGGTACTCGTCCAAATATCTGTAGTAAGAAATCTTTTCTGCTGTTTCTAGTAAAGATGAAATCTTTCCCTTACATTCATTATACATACTTAGCGACAAAGTGCCCTAGAAACAGTTTCTGCTACGAACTTTGTATCTTGGCTCAATTTCTTTCATTATTTTCACAAAACCTATATCTTCTACAAAAGAAAATGGCTGGATTACATGAAATGATTTATCCAATGATTTAATGGAATTTCATTGCTCTGGGATAATTTTTATCCTAAAGCTTTATTTTCTAAAACTCCTTCCAAAGTTTGTTTTCTTTCGGTTCCTTGGCTCCCAGTTTGATTCCTGTAATGAGCCATTACTTCAATCTGATTTGCCCTAATTTATTTCATTGTGATGCTTGGGGTGTTTTTATTTTACGCGATTCACCAATGAAGTTCTAGTAGCTCTTTTCCCAATGCCTCATCTTGATAATAGGCAATGACATAGTTTGCATTAAGCTTTAGTTTTATCTACTTGAGGTTCAGAAATTTCCAAACCAAACTGTTCTTATTAAATAAACTCGTAACTTTCTATTAGGTATAAACTGCTTAGAGTATAGTAAGTAAAATTATTTTGCTAGGTGCAGCATATGCATTAGTCACCAAAGATTGCTTTGCATGACCTAGAATTACTTTTCCATGTGCAACATCAAACCTTATCTACATTTCAACAAGGATTAAGGAACTAGTTTTACGACGTAGACGTGCATTCCAATAGGTTTGATGACAAATATTCATGCCACGGCATGCTCCTGCATCCACTTCCCTTTCGGGAGCATGACAGTTGAATGAGCATGCCTTAGATGACAAATATATAGCAACAAAACATCCCACAATAGAATACTTGAATAGGGTCATTTTCTCAGGTCAATTTTAGTAAGCATCTCATTGTATATTTTGGGAGAGAAGAAACATTGCAAAAGGATTAACAATTTTAAACGAAATAAAGGAGAAAAATCTCATAGGGTAGTAAGTAGAAGTGAAGTAATACAAATAACATGTTGAGTCAGTGGAAAAAATATTTACTATATAAAAATTTTAAATAAATTTTGATAAAAAGACATCACATGCAAGATTTTAATTTTTTTAAAGCTTTAATATACTTTTTCAACACTCGCACCAAAAAAATGCAAATTTTTAAATATATTAGTAACGAGTACATTTTAGTTAATATACAAAAATTAAGAGTAGAACATGCTATTATAAAAAATTTAAATTTGTGAGATTCATGTTTCCAATTTTTGGCACCAAATTATTTATAATAAAAACAAAGCTATATTTTAATATATAAATATTAAAAAGACACTTTTAATATCTATTTTACATTCAGTTCAAATTGAAAAATTATTTTAATTACAAACAAAGGTCAAACTTGTTTTAAAAGCTAACTATTCGGTCGCCGAATATTCTGTATATGGCCAAGTCGATATTCGTTACATTTCTAGTAATGAAGCACAAAATAAAAGGGAAAGCTGTTTCGAAGTCTAGTGGAACTTCGTCTTCAGTATAAAGGCCGAAGTTTTCAAAACGGCTGCTTCCTATGAAACGACCGTCGTTCTCTTTTGAAAACTTCGTCCTTTGCACTGAAGACGGTATTTCACGTGACTTCAAAACAGCTGCCTTACCCCACTTTTATTTGATTTGTGCTTCAATGCGTTGTCTTATGCTTCAGTTATGGTTTTATGGGCTGATATTAAAACCGATTTCTAGCATAACAATCTTTATGTATAAAATCTGTCTTTCTATACATATAAAAAGTGATCGTTTCTATGAAATTTGTACGAATCTACAGTGTTCTACACTTGGTTTTTAATTGTGCTTTAGGTTAGCACTGTGATACTCTGAAATTTTTATTAACTGCAACAAAATGTGAGTCACCTATATGGGGGTTTTGAGTGAATGAAAATTTCTGGTTTTATTGAAACGAAAAACATTTAAACTGAAGAATCCATTTATATTATGACTAATGCCGAAGCAATAAGCTCTGCTACGCCTTTTATCAAGTTTTATCCCCGAAAGTTAAGTGGATGGCAGGGATTTCTAAACGATTTCTTCTCAGTTATACTCTTGGTTAGCACCGATAATTCGAAGCATCTAATTAGAGACCTGCAAGTGCCTGTCTTAATAAATCTGTTGACGGGCCGGGCTTCTAATCTTGTCGGATCAAAGAAAAAAAATCATTGATATTGTGGGGTAAATATATGGAAATTTAAATGTTTTCATGAATATTCATTTCATAAATTTTATACCATTTTAGTACTTGAAAATGTGTTGAATCTATATAAATGCGTTAAACGTGTGAGAATATAAATATATAAATTGGTAGGTATTTTCATGAAATATGGCATTTGCTTATTTTTATGGAAGCATGTGAAACTTTTGCTGTGATTTTTATTATTTTTCTTTAGCTTTTAATTAATAGGTGAACTTTCCATGTTTTTACTTTACGAATTAATATCTAATTTAAAAAAGCACTTTTCAGAATATATTATATGTAAAATTCAAAAATATTCTCAAAAAGAATTGATAACATTCCTTTTTATTAATTACAGAAATATAGACATAAATATTTTTTTTAATATTCGTACCAATTTAATGTAATAATAAATATTAATAGTTTTATTAACATAAAAGGTTTGAAAAATATTTATT
>Ga0115856_100568_pt1 | contig 13619 bp, 9 predicted proteins | sample InSIn4gowninarea_FD_83870 | JGI IMG/M metagenome (GOLD analysis project Ga0115856, IMG submission 83870)
TATTGCATTATCTGAAATGGAAGTTAATGAACATGCCTCAATAGTATGTTTGCGGTAATCGAAAAGGTATTCTCTAGACAGGACCTGGAGAATGCATACGATATTTGTAATTTCAAAAAACAGTGGTTGTTAGTGTTGTTATTGGTGCGAGTAGGTAACTGTTCAATTCAACTTGTTCGGTGTTTGAACAGACGATTACTATGGGCTCCGTCTGTCCGAGAAATGGAAAGCAAGTGTTTAATATTTTTTCCCTTACATTAACGTAAAGGCATTGAAGAGGATTCGTGTTCGATTTATGCGATGTGGAATACTTTGAATGGAAGCTTTTCTTGGTGCTTGAAGTGAATTTGTGGGCGAAGGCGCTAGAAAAAAGAAATCCCTTTCGCGTTGAGTGTCAGGTGCTTTGGTCTCCTGGAACAGCTGAGTAATGATGATGGTGCTCTTCTGAGGAGAGCAGGTGTCGTGCGTGACGTCAGACGCGACGCTGGCGCTGCTTTGGGAGATGCATCTTCATGGTGTTCAGGTAAAATTGGTATTGAGTATGCGAAAGACATAACGATTACAGAGTCTCGCTTTCCGAGTGATTTTGCGATTCTGTATATTCGCATGTTCAATGAAAGGGACCATGAAAGGGATTTCTGCGATTAGTATCAAACGTGTATATTCAAATCAATTTAGCTTCTAAAAGTTCCGTGTTTAGTGTTTTACTTTAAAATGTCCTTTTCATTCGAAAATGTTAAAATATTCGCTTTCAAAATATACAACTTAAATTTATAAATTTTTTGAATAAAGAATCTTCAGATTACGTAGATGGTTTTGTAATATTAAATAATTAACGAAATTTATAATGAATTCATTGTTGTAATAAGCGTTGTCATCATCATTATTATTATTTCAAACTAGTGAAACAAAGTTATTGTTTAATTCACCGTTGTAACGATCGTCTTTTTTTTTCTTGCTCGTGTCGTTTTCTCTTCCTTCATAATCGCGCGATTTTCCCAGTGGTTTATTTAAAGCTGTGTGGTTGTGATTAACCATATCAGTTCACTAACTTTGCAAGTTTTTGTTTTGGTCGAAATGCAAGCATTGCGAGTTTTGGGGCAGGCTGCACTAGTAAAATAAAAATATATATATGCCACCGTTTTGCAGCTATTTATTTTGCAAAACATTGAAAATTATTTTCGCTCTTACCAAGAATAATATAATTGCTGGGGGAAATTTAGAGGTCGTGCTGTACACGTCTTCTTCCGGTAAACACACTTTCCTACTGCGCCCCGAACGTTCTGCTGAGCCCCACTTCTATCGATTGTTAGGCCAGACTGTGGGCGCCACGCGAAGGGATGTCGGACGTCGCTTGCTGGTCACGCACGCACACCTTCGCGTCTACCTCTCAGTGATTGGAGGACGTCGAGGCAGTGCATGCCTACAATTACGAATGTATTATTAGTTAACATTCTCGGGAAAGTTGATGGAGTTCTAGTTATAAATGGACTGGCGCCTGTGTGACTTGATTTGTTTTCCTCGCTATATGGAAGTACGAGAATTCCTCTCGTATACTATACTAAGTTATACCGCAGTAGAATGATAACATTTGGTGAGAGTGTAACCAGTTTAGGTTGAAACTGCTCGTTTAAATAAGATACGTTATTTACAGATAGTTTTACGTTGCAACCAAATTAATGGAAAATCGTATCATTTATTTATGACGGCACAGGAGGTAATAATTAAGCAGCCGCAGTTCTCTCTTTCGTAGGATAATGAGGGTTTTGCGTTCAGTTTTGTTTGCTCAATGGTCTCAGTCGGCATTCGAACCACAAATGGATTCGGCCCACCTGCCTAAAATGGGTCGAATCTTTTATGTCTACTTGTCGTACAGTTGGAAGATCTTATACGAATACGGCGAACCTCGCCTTGTGGCACCCTTAATGTACAAGAGCCTCACTTATGGACGTCAAATGTAAGACGTTTTTACTTTCGTCTAAATGTCTTTGATTGAGACTACGTCTGTCCGAGATGGAGACAGAAATGTAGATTTCGTGCAATGGCGTAGCCACCAATAGTCGGCCCTCGTTTATCGCGGTTAATCGGTTCCAGACTCTACCGCGACAAGTGAATTTTCGCCAAGTAGGATTCTTCATTTATAAATCGAACATTTTGTAGTTAGAAATAAACGTACGACCTTCTAAATACGCTTTTTAACATTATTAGTGCTATCCAGTAATGCTAAAAACATTGTTAGAGGGTTCTTATTATTTTTAGAGTACCAAACAATGTTAACATTAGTCACCATTATCTTCGTATTGCCTAGTATATTAGAAAAAATAATCGAAAATATGGCATAAACGTTACAAACATCACATTATTATTGCCTTACATTTAATTACGTACACACACGTAGTTATTTCTGCACAACAACTAACTTATGAAAATAATGTAATCTGTTCGATGATGAAGCGATGAAAATGGAGAAATGTACTGCATAATAAAGAAGAGTAAGGTTACTGCTCCTCTGAAGACACGACCTCAGTAGGGCAGGCTCTTCAGCAGTGTCCTGGTGGTCTTCTTCCGCTAATGGAATACTAGATGTTGGCACTAGGTGTCTGGGTGGTCAGATGAAGAACATGGCGATAAGCAGTCGCTGGAATTGTCTCTTCATATACGTGGGATGGCTTTTATTTGGTTTCATCAGGTACATTCCGGAAACACCACATGCGCATCATTTACGGAACCATTACAATCACAGTCCAGCATAGGATAGTCAATCAGTGACCGGCATGCTCAAAATCGATCATTCAATGTATCATTTTCATTTGTCTCGATCCATTTTTTAAACAATACGTATAATTTGAAAAATCCGAGATAGAATCGAAGCACGAAGTGGAGAGGGACGGCTGTATTCGAATTAGTGGAACTTCTGGACAAGTTCAGGTGTTTCCAAAGTCATTAAGGGTATAATGAGGTGGCACTTGCAGACAACCTCGGAAAACATGACCACTAGACAGGCCACTGTTGTTCTATCGGACACGATTGACCCGCGCAGCGTTGAGACAAGGAAAGAATGTAGTTTTCGGGGATTGGCCATTTGAACCTTCCTTACCAGTAGCGTTGACAGAGTCCTGGGGACAATACATTTCCCTTCAGAAAAATTAGTATTTTCAATGTGCGACCAAATCGGTCATTCATTTTTCTCAAGCCTGGCTTGTTAGTGGTTCTCAATTAACATGATGGCTAATTAGACCCGGACCTATTCTTAAAAATGGATTCCGAAACACTACAAAATACGCAGCAATCTAACCCGCAACCTTCTGAACTGAAGACGAGAGCGCTAGCCGACTCAGCCAGCAATTGCTTATTAAACTGTTTTCTTTGAGTGTTTTCTCATATTAAAGTAAAAGTGATGGTAAAATGTAAGGTAACGAAATTTTAAAATTTATTGAGTTAGGCCATTCTTAACGATGGGATACCGACAAAGGCCTTTGCCCTGGTCAGTCAGTGTAGCATGGAAGTGAGACAGCAACAAAACGTTAGGCAACGCTGAAGAAATTGGAAGAAGTTTGTGAAACATGAACATAATCTTTGACAGGGGACTTGTAGCTATCCCAGCTGTCCGCTAGTGCTACCTCATTATGTCCCCTGCTCTAATCCATTTAAAAACTCCTGCTCTTGACCGCAAGTGTCACTGCACCACCTATTCAGCGCCCTGGAGCAACTAAAATATGTGTGCCCCCTTGACTTTTGAAAAAGGTTGGACGAAATTTCTTTGAATGTTTCAAAAGCATATTTATTTCGATTAAAATGTGAAATCCAAAGCCTAATCACAGTAAGGTACATTTAGTGTTATAAATACAAAAATCACAATAAAACATGTAATGCCACGAGTACGAATGACTCAGAAAAGAAGCAGTAACGAAGTTTATTGTAGTGGGCTGGGCGGTTTACACATTCACTCTGTATGATTCCACACCGACCGGGAAATAAACAGCATTTTCAGTTGAAAGTTGCGATTAAGATGTATGATGATGTAAGCATGGAATCGAGGTAAAATCTTAGGAATGAAGAGCGGAGCGAAATTACATCTTAGATGCATGATGCCAGAGTTCGCAGCTGGTAGACGAAAGCAATGGAGTTGACCCGTTTGGAAGTTACAAGTCAAGTCCGAGCGATTCAGGTACACAAACAAGAAAATAGAGACCTTTTCTGGTACTAAACACGCCAAGTACTCTCCAAATGTACACGTTAAACCTAAAACAGCGAGAAAGAGAGAGAGAGGAAATTCTGTTGTCATGTCTAAAAATATCTAGCTTTGGAGTTCAGGAAGCCTGATTTCTGATCCGCCGTATTAAATGTTTTAGGACAGGCGTTAATTTAGCAATTACACCTATAAAAATTCAGTTAGATTATTACAAAATTTGTGTTACAGTATCAGTAATCATCTACTACATTAATTAATTAATATTATATTTACTAATAATGATATTAAAATTAAAATAAGTTAATTTATTTAAGGGGAAAATAGACAAGATATTGCAATATGTACTTATCTATTACTTTAAGTAAAGATCACTTAACTAATAGTTACTAATACGTATAAGAAAGTAGAGATGAGAAATTAATTTTTCAAGTCTTTTAGGCATTCAAAATAGATTTGTGCAATGGTGGAATAATTGTTGGTACATATTCTCTAAATTTCTGAAACAAAATGAATTCAATTGAAACCTTTGCCTCGTCTTTACCGTTATCTATTAAAGCTTGCAGTTGTAAACAATGTGTTAATGAATATTTACGTTTGTTATCTGCCATGATCAAACACGCTGAATAATTTGAGAAATGTAATAATTATGTATACACAAGGTTTCTACAAAATTTTACATTTTTTACATTGAACAAAAATGACAGATATTTTACATAACATGTAAAATTCCGAAAAAGGCTATCGTATGATATCACGAAACGTTCATGAAAGGTACAATCAAAACTATTAATTGTAAAAATTTCTGCTTTAAAATAACCTCCCACTATTCAAAAGCTTTTAAAATCTAAATATTCACTAAAGATCAAAGAATTTAAAAAGAATAAATAACTAATAAACTACAAAATCAAATCATTTCTCAAAGAACGTAAATTACATGATCGATGAGTACTGGTTAGAACGACCTGTATCGTATCATACTCTGATTCAACTCATTTTCATACAACGCTTCTAAAATATCAACATAAGCAGAATATATTTATTCGATACCGACCCAAAAACTTGCGACGCCATTCTAGAAGCTTTACACTAGTAAGCTTCCCGTGCATAAATAATTGGACGCTTTGGATTATTTATACAAACCAGTCGCGAGGCTGAAAACTAGAGCTCTAAAGCCTCGCAGTAAATGACCGATTTACTCGTGTGGAGATTGCAGAAACTGTGCTTGGAATAATTTAAATAAATTAAACCCACTGCTTTCAAATAATACGATCAGCAGAAGCATCGAGAAGACATGTTAGCATAAAAGGAACACTTATGCATGAAATGGTTGTTTCAGATGAGTAGATATTTTCATTTTATTTGTTTTGTTTATTTCGCACTTCAGAATGTGCCCCATACACTTTTATGCTTGTGATATATTAACTTCGGAGAGAATGTCACAAAACTGAAAGCGTTTATAGTTGACATTACAATACTTTGAGACTGCATCATAAAAGATATGTTCAAGGGACGGACTGTATTCCCATTAAGCAGATCCAGCGGCATTTCCACTATCATCTATCGTCGACTCTGGTTTCGCGTTTCAAGTCAGAGGCGCCTTGCTCTTTTACTTGCTTTTTTTGCCTTTTATTAAAACACGTTGAGAGAGATAAGAATGGGCCGCTGTAGTTTCAGTTTAAACAGATGTCCCCGAAGTGAAGCTTTCCTAGAAGTGGTGCGGGTATTGCACCCGGGATTAAGAGAAAACGCCCGTCTCCTAACTGCCACCGTGACGGGATCCCTTTCTCTCCCGGTGCGGTTACGGTCGAGTGAGTGAGCCCTTTGTGACGCCTGTCCGAAGTTTATTTCTGCCCTATTCACTTCAGTTGACAAACAACTGTTAGGCGTGTTTCTATTTTTTGGACTGTCGTATCGTTGCATTTGTAAATTCGTGTCAGGCTCAACCTTAACAGGTCGCCCGTGGGCTTGTTCTGAGTGTTTGTGGCAGCGAACAGACATTTCGTGTAATCGGGGCCTCATCGCGATTATGGAAAATATTTCATACATGCCTTAAAATAAGTGTGCAAAAAAGGAACAACACTCGATAAACATTTTCATTTTAAACTTTAAATGTTGAAACAAATTTGCGACGCACGTTCTTGAGAGTCAAGTTATTTCGGCGCGAATAGAACGATAGAATACAGTTATCGGGTGTCTGTGAATCACCCCGAAATGGCACCTCAAAAGAAATTGGAGGCTTCTTTCGATAACGAGATTTCGGCGCCTCATTGGGTCTGCTCCATTATTTTGTGCACATAATTGGGAAAAACGAACGACAGTTTTCGTACTTGTCAGTTTCTACGGATTACCCTTTGATGTTATGGATTTACGGAGAAGGTGCGTTTTCACGGATTGACTTCGAAACGTGGAAAAAGTTTTACTTTCAGTTCAAATGTGACAACACAGCATTTTAGATACTAATATTTTGTGCGGTATATTTACGAGAAAGATAAAATCTATAACACATTAAAATAAGTGGTAAATCCGTAAAATGCTACTTTCAGACTTTCTAAAAATTGCATTTCTAATTCAGAGCATGGATGAGAAACCTGAAAAGATTTTAAAAATATTTTAAGCGTATGCAGAACTAAATTGTATTGACACTTCTTATTTAACTTTAAAATATTTTAATCATTTACTATATTATTTAATATATATTATGTAATGTATTGAACGCATATTTAGAATATCTGTAAGGTGTTACATTTATTACCTTGAGATCCCGTTTTACTCTCATGTAATTTACGTAAGTTTATACTAAACCTTTGCTGCATTGCAATTGTCAGAAACTGTGCGAAAACTTCATTTTGACAAGTATGACTTTGCAAACTAATATGTTTATAGAAGACATCGTGGGAAAAACAAATTCAATTCAAAAACCCACGCAACCATTAGAAATCTATTCCATAACTTGTGATAAGCCTCCGATCACACAAGTTCTAACTCATGGCAAAACAACGAAATTTATAATAAAAACTTTTGTGGTAGTAACTGCTTCGACTCTGTCCGATCGGCTTCGCATTGGAAAAGCAATCCCCCTGAGATTTCGAAACAGCTGTCTGCTTTCATTGGTTCTACTTGTGCTTTTTTTTTACTTACTTACTTACTATCATCGCAACACACTTTAAATAAACGTTTTGTCATTCAACTGGCATACTTTCAACACAATTGTCTGTTTAATGCGTGTGAAGTTGATTTTGCTGAAACGATATTTGACACGATTTTACATCCTTTTTAAAGTTAAATGTTACAATACTAATTAGTTAGTTGTATAAATTACGATTTAGGATGCAGAGCAATTGGGGTTTCTTCTTTCTCACTTATGCCGAACACATCGACCGTTTATATTTATCGACTCTTACTAGGGTTTCATACTTACGTACAAAGTTTCCACAATGTAAAATATTTAATGGTGTTGGATTTCAACCTATTAAGACCGACTGCTGGCTGAGCTGGCTAGCGCTCTGGTCTTCAGTTTAGCACTTTGGGTTGGATTCCCGCCTCGGGCACGGGTGTTTGTAGTGGTTCGGAATCCACTTTAAACAGTAGGTCCAAATGAGTAAAAAAAGGACGCCACTTAAGTTCGTCTAATGAGCAGAAAAGGACGCGACAGACGAACAAAACACAAATAAACTAAACCTGGTACCGATTGAAACTAGTGCAAAATTATACGTGTATTTTAAGAAACCATCGGTCATAGAAATTGAATTCAGCTATTATAATGTTTCACTTATGACTCAGTTCGGATGATCAACAGGTCATTAGATCGTGCTAAAACTGCCTACTTGTATATTGGGGTAATCTCAGAGGGGTCGCACAGTTCCTACAATTTCTATTTTCCTCCTTTATTATTTATAACAAAGGAGACAACAATGTAAATAATTTGCATTCACTAATATACAGAAAAAAATCCGATAGCGATGAATTAAAATTTTATTCTCTCTGTCAAAACCTTCTTTTCTATTTTTCATCTTCCCTCGGTTTGAAAAGATGTTGCGACTTATCGTGAAATGAGTCAAAATTCCATACCTCACCTATTAGTTAAAATCAGTATAACTTGTATCGTTGATACTAATGTCTTGTTTATGATGCATGATTTGGAACTGCCGTTTTCCAAACTGCAAAATAATAGCTATATTTTAATAGACTAAATAGTATTTCAGGATGGCCACGGGGAATTACAAAACACTGGAACTGTCAAGAAAATCTTACTAAACGTAGGGAAATTTTCCAAACTAAAATCACTTACGCGGCATGATGCGTCACGAACTCGAGCTCACTTTATTTCGGCAAGTAATACATAGAGTTTTTGGTGTGGGTGTCTCCCTCTGCGGTCATTTTTTTTCCACACGGGATCTACTGTTTAAAATGGATTCCGAACAACTGCAAACACCTAAACCTGAGGCGGGAATCGAACCCACGAAATGCTGTACTGAAGACAATTCAGCCGCAGTCGGCTCATAACATATAGAAACGTTTCTGCTACAAAAGCTTATTTGTGATGCGTTTCATGCTATAAAAGATGTAAAAACCGTTAAAGTTATGAAATTTTTAATGGTGTCATATAGAAATGTTAGATTGCATCACACCAAGGATTTTAAAAAAGAGAGAGACAAATACTGAAAGTCAAAGCAAAATATGGCAATAAAAAAAGTTTAGAAGCTGAAATGGTTAAGAAAATGCTGTTAGAATAGATGCTTTTAGTGAATAAAATGTTTGAAAATAAAATATCAGTGATGTATTTATTATAAGTACCAATATCTTGTAAGCTCTTTTATCATGTAACAATATACACTCAGTAACATTGAAAATAGCGGTCCAAGAAGGAAAGAAGATACAATCGTGAAACTTTGCAGATAAGAACATAGAAATATGATATGCAAATGATCCAAGTTTGGTATCAATGCGCATGACCGTACACCCTGCAGTGGCGCTGCAATCAGGAAGAGGATGCTTATAAGCCGGCGCATAGTGGAGGATTCATAAAGGTGACGAGTGACGATTACAGGAGGACTTTAGTAAACGAAGAATGCTAGGTAGACGCGTTAGAAGACATTTCTCACAGTTAAGCGGGTTTGAGAGAGGCCTGATCATCGGCATGAAAACCTCATGCTGGTCAACTCGCCGTGCTGCTGGCCAGGTGGATCGTTCGGAATGTGCCGTCAGGAAATGTTGGGAGCAGTAGACACGAGAAGGCACCCACGTGCGGAGCGACCAGGAAGACCACGAGGAGAGAGGATCGAAGGGCCGTGCGGCAAGCGCTTGTGGATTCCACAGTGACTCGTTCGAGGATACGAACAGATGTCTAATCGACTCAATGCCAGACCGTGTTGCGGCATGTATTGCAGCAGAAGGCGGTCCAACGCGCTATTGAAGTTGCCTTGTATTTGTATCATTGCACACCCTGTATTTGTTTAATTGTCTTGATTTTGAAATCAAGTGAATCTCGAATCTCTCATCATTATGAAATTTCATTTCAATCCGATGTTTTCTTCTTGGGGCGCTATTTTCAATGTTACTGAGTGTATATTAGCGTAATTCATGTTTAGTAAAAAAATATAGTATTGCATTCCTTTATTTTGCGTACTACATTAAATAATCACTGTAAAATTACAGAAACCTTTTTTTTTTTAATTTTGTATTTTGGAACTTTGCTGAAAGTGTCTTGATTACGTATGAATTACTTTTTAAATCATTATTCATAGGGTCTTTGAAAAAAATGTTTTGAGTGTATTTGTTAAAAATCTCTCTTTTTTCAAGTAGTAATTAAATTTAGTACTTGACTAAAAGAAATAAAATTTTAATAAATTATTCTATTTTTATCTACGCAAATATTGATCTATTAAAAATATAATAAGAACCTTTATGCTAGCAAAGATAAACAAGGGAAAAATCCCAACATATTAAAGCACAAGTTGAACTGAGAAGGCAGATAGCTGTTTCGAAATCTCAGGGGGATTTCGAAACAGCTGTCTGCTTTTTCAGTTCAATTTGTGCTTTCATACGTTGGTTTTTATCTTGTTTATCTATTGATCCATTGTGTATTTCAAATGCAAGGTGTTTTATGTATGTACATTTTACTATATTTAGGTTTAAATAGCAGAGGACAAAATAATTAAAAATGAATAAAACAGCGACCAAAAGCATTTGGCACACCTGAAATTTTCAGGGAACTCAAAAATCATTTTTCTGTGGCCACCCTGCATTTTGTTTGAATTTATTAATATACGTGTGTATTAATAATTAATGCTATAATTTTCCCTTTTCATTCGTATAAGGCGTTTGAAGGCCTGGTTCTCCCGTTCCGTAGAACAATACTGATTACACGGCCAGATCTCCAGTATCGAAACAAGCCAAGTGCCCTTGAACTTGATACGCAATAAACAGTACATTTGTGGAGACACTGCTGCATATTGGCGTTATTTCTGAAAAATGGCACTCACAAAACGATCTCCTTATCTTGAGTGACCATCGGGCCCTCTCCGCATCGATGCGCGCGACCCCCAGTGGCCGGACATCGACCTTCCCGTGATCCTTTGAACACGAAGGGCGCTTCAAATTGTGTGCAGCTCTGTCGTTTGTGGGATTAGGCCTTTAGCGTAAGGATTTTTTTAATGGGGCGGGGGAGTAAATATCGGACATCCATTCCTTAGATCTTTAACCGGCAAAACACAGCGATAGTTATTCCATTAAAAATGCAATGTTTCACAGCTGACTCGTGTTATTAGAAGAAATCCCAAGTGCCCATTCGATGAAAGGACGACGACTCTTGATGCAACGACCCACAGAGCGATCTGAAAAGGAGCCTCCTACGCCGTATTGGAATGTATTAATTTTTTTAAAGAATAAAATTGCACATATCAAAATGATATTTAAATGTTTAAATTTTAATTTATTAATAAAATTTGTACTGAAAGATGTTGTTTAAACTTGCTTATAGCACATAATATTTTACCAAGCAGTTTTCTTTTTTTTAATGGACAGAGAGAAGTCCATTATTCAAAACAAATACGTTTTTAGCATGAACGGTTATATAGCCACTGATTACATATGTTTTCATGGCGATATTTTTATTATTTCTGTGTTAATTGATGATTAATCCAATGTGCCATTGTCTCACAGTCGACGTCTTGTGAAATCATCCTGGAGAAAAAAAAAATGATGCATTCCATACAAGGGCGTAGTAATTCAGAATCAATGGGAGGCGCTCAACTCGCACAACAATACTAAAAAAGAGTACACTTATTAATCATGGGTGCAAGTTTTCCGTCTACAGGACGGAAATCCGTCTTTTGAAAATATCCGAGGACGGAAAATTTCTTTCACTTCATTTTAAAACTTTTTTAAAATGTTTTTAATTCTGGTCAGACATTATTCAAATTGCGAAACCGTCCACAACCAAATAAGTAATTTGCATCGTCATCAATATTTTACAAGTATACTATATTTGCTCTAAATTTACAATTTAATATAAAAAAATTAAATGTATTACAATTTTTTAGAGCAGCCAATTCTTAAAAAGACTAACTTTCACAAAGAATGACGTTTATGTTGTCCTCTGGATTTATTTATTTTATTATTGTTTTTTAAATTTCTATACAAGTCAATTAAATATATTCTCTATATTTCTGTGATTTGTAGCTTTTACGAAACAAACAAAACAGACGGATGACCCATGGAATTTCTAAACAGGGCGGCATAGAAATGTATTTTTTTTTTTTTTTTTTTTTTAAAAAAAAGAGTTTTTAAAAAATTTTGTACCCTTTTAACAAAAACAAAAATTTTTTCTGCTGCGCGATGCCATCGTTACTCTACATCAGTGGTTCCCAAACTTATTTCGCCGACCGCCCCCTTTCTATAAAAAATATTATTCAGCGCCCCCTGGAATTTTTTTAAAATTTTAATAGCAATTAAACAGAAAGATATATGTATTCTATCTTTTCCGTAAAATATAGTAAAAAAAGCGAAAATTAGAAACACTGAACTCAGAAAGAAAGGTAATACAAAAAATGTTAAAACATTCAAAATCATCTCAATGAGATGAAAGAAACTGGTTTATTACTACCAGTTTAATAATCCTCGGTTCTATTTTCGTCAGCACTAATCTTAAATCACCGCGATTGACTATTTGCAATCGGTTAACCAATAAGCCGATAACAAAGAAATTTCTTTGTTTCGTTAATAAATTGGTTACCGTGCTGAATCCACGTTCCACTAAGCGTGATGAGCAGAATACATATAAATGAATTTTTCTTAATTATCTCTTCTTTCTTTAATGCTTTCACTGCCCGCTTACAGTTATTCATTGCCCCCCCCCCACACACACAAAACGCACCTATGGTCATCACCGCCCCCCTGGATCGCTGCAGTGCCCACCAGGGGGCGGTAGCGCCCACTTTGGGAATCACTGCTCTACATCTATACACAAAGTGGTCGAGATGTTGAGTAAAATGAGTTTTGCTTCGTTCACGCTTTTCGAAAAATAAACGATCGGGTACATAGATCGACCTATAAGTTTTAATGCGTATTTTTCTCTTGAAAGACAAGACATTTCTGAATTCTGAAAAACGTAAAAACGCATTTTAACTTTTCTCCAGCATTTGATTTGAGGAACAAGAAAACGTATAAACGAAATTTTCACTTTCCGGAATGTAGTATCTGTAGAATATATATTAATCGGAATATAGAATATATATCAATTTAGGAATATTTAATAACTGAATAATTTAACATTAACCGCTATTAAAGTCTGCCGGGATTTGTAAGTAAAACGTATAAACGAGATATGTATAAACGGTGTTGCACTGTATCTGATAAGAATCCTATAGATTTTTCACATTAATGGCATTCTAACAAATAATTGACTAGAAGATATTATTTATGAATCATGCCTATTCTTAAAAAAATATGAATCTTTATACCTTTTACTATTTCTATAATTTCTTGTCTTAAATAGTTCGTCTTTAATTAAAGATTAATTATTCAATTTATCTTTAAAAGAGAAACTTAAACATAAACCTCTGTTACGTACAATATCAAGAATTTTAATTATCCAATTTGAGAAGGCGCTGAAGTTATGAGGTTCTGTCTCCACCATAGATATAGGAATAACTAGATCGTGCTGCCTGAACTACGGCAACACTTTTATTTTGATTCAGAAACGCTGTAGTGGCATCAGCCATGATAGTGGCGAATTTTGTTGAAAGGCAATGAGAGTGTGATAAATTTATGGTGGTTCGAATTTGCTTTTGTAAAAATATATACTTATATTTTCCAATCAGCAATGCCTAAATAGTGTGCAGCATTTAATTGCAAAAACAGATTCTCCAAAGGAAATAACTTTTCATAAGTAAGTAAAATTCTTTTTTTTTTATGTTCTATTCAGAAT
>Ga0115856_100570_pt1 | contig 13611 bp, 3 predicted proteins | sample InSIn4gowninarea_FD_83870 | JGI IMG/M metagenome (GOLD analysis project Ga0115856, IMG submission 83870)
CTTTTGTTTACTTTCTTTAAATGTTTTTAAAAATTATCGTTCTTTTTCCAAAGAGTTTTACTCGTTAATCTTAGTATTTCTTTTCTAAATTTTATCTGAGTCTGAATTTTTATGCAAGTATTTTTTGTTTATTCTATTGAAATAATTATTTAATAGTCATGTAATGTATTATTAAATAATAACCGGAGTAAATAAAAGTCGTATCCACTTGTCAAAGAATAAAATATTGTTCGTATTTCTTAGGCTACTTTTCCAGCAAAATTGCTAATTACCAATGAGGTATTTTACTCCAGGTGTTCCGATACAGCTGAGGAAAGTTAATTTCTACAAATGCTTATCAGAGTTCAAACTAATAGCATACAAATGTTTCTATCTGCGTATTTTATTCTTAGTATAATCAGTATTTTAAATCCCTCTACATTTTCATTAAATCAGATAGTTTTATTAAATAGTCATATTTTTTTATATTGAGTCACTAAAAAGTACTACGTTTATGAGTATATACTTGTATGTATATATCATCAATTTAAACTCGTAAATTTAACCAAGCAAAAATTAATTTCTTAAAATTATTTGACCCTAAATATCAATGCAAAAGCCAATCCACTCAAAACATGACAAGCTTTGAAAGTCAAAAGTCCTGTGTTTAGTAATGTTTAGGAATTACCACTGATATAAAAAGCGAGTTTATATATATTTTCTTAAATACCTCATTAAAAATCTAGAAACGTTGTTTTTATACTGAAAAGCTAATTAATCTTTAATACTCCAAAATAAATACGCCCTCAGACAAAAACAACGTAGCAACGAATGTAATTATACTTTACACAACTCAGTTTAAGGAGCAAACAAAAATGTTATACGTCCCTAAAGTATAACAATTTAGATTAATTGTTGTTTTACAACTCTACCATGTTATTAAAATTCTTATTAACGGCAATGAATAATAGGTTATTCCCTGGACAATGTAGGAGTTAATAGTGTAAGTATGGGGGGGGAGGAGATGTTCTACAAGAAATAAATCTAAAATTATACAGTGTAAACACAGGCTATCTTGTACTATGCATAAAACGCTTTAAACTTTTGTTATTTTGTAAGGAACTTTTTTCTTGAATGTTTTCTGCTTCACTGTATACAAAGAAAAAACTTTGTTGCGGATGAAAGACATGTAGTTTTAATATTACTTGTGTTAGTTACCAAATGCAATAAAGTAGATATTTAGATTTTAATAGCTGATTAATATTTTTAATGAAATAAGATGGGTAGGATGGGAAATGTGTGTGTGTGAGCTATCTTTTAATACATATAAATGACAGAAACCATTATAAATGTTTTGGAAGTGGGAGAAAGTTTTAGAAAAATTATTAATGAGAAATTTAGCGCATATGCAAAATAATATTTCCATACTACGTATATAAACACGAAAAATGCAATGAAATCCTAAACCAAATATTGTCAAAACAGAACAGAAAATAAAAGATGTAAGGCATTTAATCCATAGAAAAACTTATTTACATAATCCCTTGGGTATATAGAAATAAGTTTGAAATTAATCTCCTGATTATGTTAACATATACTATCTAGAATCTAAAAATACATCAAAAGACCCAAAACAAACATAATAAGTTTATTAAATTTGTAATTAAATTTAATGGCTCTGACAAGAGCTTTTTTCTTCAAGTGAAAGAACCAATGTAAATTCATCTGCCACTACGTATGTGAAAACATTTAAAAAATGCCTAATGCTTTGTAAAATTTCAAAACATTGTAATTAGTGAAAGAAAATTAAGATTTTTCTTCTTCCTATGTCGGCTATCATAGGACTTTTATAAAGTAGAAATGGGCCATCGTTAGTAATAGGACAGTTGTGTGGAAGATATAATACATATTGCCATAAATGTAATGAAAAAAAATAAATTACGAAAATAATAGCCAACAGAAGATTAGAATCACCTATTAAGTAAGACACAATCTTACAACAACATGCCTCAACCTATTAAAGAATAAGAACGAACAAAAAAACGGACTATAAACGGAATAAACAAACCATCTATAAAATATCTAATACAATCTATATGTACTAAACAATATATAACTGATAAAGAAGCGCTAAAATGCAGCATTAATAAAGTAAATTATTAGAGAATATATAATAAAATCCATTAAATTTTTTTTTGGAAATAGGAGACATTTTATTAGAAACATTAGTAATGAAAAATTAATAATAATAAATTTCGCGCATATGCAGCATATTATCAGCCCTATTTGACAATATTTGATTTTGGAATTCATTGTATTTTTCATGTTTTTATACATGTATATATGTATACATATCTAATATAATTTTTAAGTTTCTCAATTTTTATTATTTTTCCTCTTTTAAATCTCTGGCATTTTCAGTTTAGCCATTTCATTTTACTCGATTCTCAAAGTGAAAGCATGTCCTAAAATAGAATTCTATTGGGAAAGGCAAGTAGCATAAAACTATGAAAAAATATAAGTTATGTCAGTGGCGCGAATTGGCGGTCACGGGATCCACGTTGTTTAATATCTCAGCTTTGTGAAAGGATTTGAAGTCTGATTTAAAACGATTGCAGTCTTAGCTTCATTAAATAGGGTCAAGCGAGAGGACACCTGTTTACATCAGAAGAAATGCGAACAACATTGGTGTATGCCTTCACATATTCTGAAAAACGGGAAATAACGAAGTTGTAAACTGAAAAAATAAAATTTCGCTCAAACAGAAATACTAAGATTAACGAGTAAAACTCTTTGGAAAAAGAACGATAATTTTTAAAAACATTTAAAGAAAGTAAACAAAAGTTCTGATGTACGTTATGCAATAGGTGCATTATCTGAGTTGACCAAAGATGATTATTTTGACAAAACAAAATAAATATTCGTCAACTTTTCTTGAGATTAACGATCAACAACAAAATCGGAAAGACACTACACCTGTAAATACACTACAACTGTACCCAAAAGAAAATAAAAGTTGAGCAGCAGATAATTATGATTTAGTATTTTCAATGAATAAAAATTTTAATCTCTATGGCATCGACCGATTTTACTACTTAGACCTTTGATCGTCGACAAAATACCACCGGCGTTTTATCATTGAAAACAACCATAGGGAAGCACGGAAAACGTTCTAATTACAGAATATTCTAGAAGTTAAATATTGAGTCTATCAAAAATATATAAAGGTCGATGATAAACCTGAGACAGACTAGTTTGTAACCTGGAGGAGTTACCAAGGTGCGTGAAATCCTCTTTCAGAAGCGATAGCCCTTGGAGAGTAAGATTTTTTTTTTCGGAAGCAGTATTGGTGAAAACCGAGTCGTCCTTGGAACGAGACATCGAGTCTTAAACTTCCATTTCTGCGTTTCCTGTGGTTGCAGCGACCCTCGGAGGGCTTCTGGACAGCAATGGCCCTTCTGAAGAAGTTACAGAGCACTTTGAGGAGAGAGCTACATTCCGGGGAATCAAGAGACTTCGGAAATCACATATTTTGTTTGCATGTTAATATTCCGGATATGAATATAATCCTAACGAGCAGAGCATTCTTAAGAATATGATCCAATAGTTAGTGGGAAGTAATAGAGACATTATTTCGGTAAAGACTGGAGATAAGATGTACATAAGGCTTCGAAGTAACGTGTTTTCTCATACCATGCCATCTCTAATTATGACTTCACCAGGAAGGTCACTTCGATGGAACTTCACTTCGCTAAATGTGAAGGAAGGCAAAAATATTACTCATATTAAGATTTTTGTTTAATTTATGCAATATACACTTTTGCAAAAAAACTCTTCTTTTTACTCCTTTCGTGTACAGTTTTTAAGTGTGTTATTAATCAGATCATTTTTGTGAAACGTAAAATCTCATAAGTAGGAGAGAAAGGTTGCACTTTTACAAGGATCTTACTTATTCACATCCTTTTAAAAGTGCAACCTAGTAGAAAAAATCATCTGAGTAAACCTTTCTACATAAATAACTGCAAGTCATTTCTCCGAGGAATCACATCTATAAGTGTGTTAAAAAGGTTGAGCAGTGTGTTTTATTGTATATATGGGATTTACTTATTTACTTTTGCTTGTTTGTTTGTTGGCGATACTGAGTTAACCAGACCGCTTTACTTCATTTTGTTATCTAAGTTAGATACTTATTTCTTGCTAGATACTTATTTCTTGCTGTAGTTTTAATCTTTTAATTGTAAAATATTCCAAAATGTGTAATATATTAAAGAGTTATATTGTTTATGACTGTTATGTATATTACTTCTTTTAACGATCCTAGGCAAACCAGGACGTTATTTACTGTTTATGTTTTTATGTTATTCGCTTTTTACTCTATCCCCTGTATTTTTTTGTTACTGAGAGTGTATTCCTGTGTAAACTTTGTAATCGTATATTCTTTTTTAAATAAATGTGTCCCCATTGGTGTTCCGGTCTAGGGCTTTCGGCTAGGTTTGGTATGGTAAATTTCTTATGGTGAGGATTTATGCTCGAAAGCCTTAAAGCAGGGTCCTCACCAAAGGTGAAGTGAAGTGTGTTTATAGAAAAGTTTTTTCACTGAATTCACTTGTCAACAAAATGAAGATTGTCGACGTAAAGAGTTTTAAGTGAAATGACTTGACGAAATAATGTTTCAGTAAAATGACTCGACTAAACGACCTTTCATGGAAGTTACTTGTCGACAAAGTGAAGTTTTGGTGAAATGGCTCGTTGATAATTTAACTGTTAGTGAAAATGAATTTCGGTGAAATGATCTTTTGCCAAAGTGACATATTGGCGAAACTGACAGCTTTGTCATTGTTAAGTTGAGATGGTAATACGATTCTCTTTCCTTGTATTCTCTTCTTTTTCATCCTGTCTCTATTTAACAGCCCTCACACATTGATCTTTCTTCTTCTCTACATATATTTTTTCTTGAGCACATTTGCACATTTTTACTTACTGAATTTTTTTTTAATTTCAGCATGCTTCAAATAGCGTTAAATATCCAAAAACGAAACATTTGTGTCTATTGTACACCATCGAAAACCACTATATTGAGAATTTTACATTACAAAATTGTTTTATATTTTATTACATGACATTTAAGTTATAAAACTTATCAAAAGATGTTTAAAACTAACAACTAGGTTGAGACATTTTCAATAATTCAAAACGATAAAATTAAACGACATTTATAATTCTCTTTATTTTTATGGACTGCTTATGGTTGACATAACTTTCGGTAAGTTTCTCCTAGGGGACGTTCGAAAACTACAGTCATTAATCACGGTACGTAACCAACTTGACAGCAATAAATCAAGCATAATTCATCATGTCAAACAATTTTTCACTTTGTAGTTACTTATTTCTATAATTTTGGGAAGCTCGGTCTTGGTTTGTGTACTATAGAGTATAGCTAAAACCTATCTTTAGTGATCAATCAGAAGAGGGGTGTGGCCCCTATCGTCTCAAAACTTTTGCGTTGATTGGCTAGCGTTATTAAAACGGACCACTTAAAGATTAGAAAAAAGAAATTTGAACAAGAGAATGAAAGATAATTTGCAAGTTTTTGGTTCAAAACTTTGTAAGCATTGCCTGAAAACTTCATTTATGATTTAAAGTGATATTTTAAAGTGATTTCGAAAGCTCATAAAATTTTGATAATACATTCTGTCCATTGCGTTAAAAGATTTACATCTCACAAAATATTTAATGCGTATATCCAAAACATCTCTTACGATAATTTTCCGCAGAATGCTATACGAAAAGTTTATAGAACTCCTTAGAGATGTGGTCCATTTCTCTAGAATCAAAACATCATAAAATGGACAGCATTTTCTACAGATATATCTTTGAAATGTTTTGTTGAAATTTCTTTATGATCTTCTAAGAAATGTCTTTAGAATCTTCATAGAAATTAATTTAGAATTCTTATAGCCAAACCTGGGTTCTATGGGAAAGAAATGGTTCCTGACTTCCTATTTGAAGTTTTGCAACAATGCTTGTGCCTCATGTTACATTCATATTCGAAATGCCAGGGCGTATGCCTCTGATGGTTTAACGTAACGTTCCCAATAATAATAATAATAATAATAATAAACTGCAAAATTATTAACTTAATAATTCTGATGTAATATTATTAACATAATTTATGATATAACATAATTATTAATTAATTAAACTGCCAAACCTGGGCTCTATGGGAAGGAAATGGCTCCTGACTTCCTATTTGAAGTTTTGCAACGTGTCATACTAGTATGCTGGTATTGTCTTGCAAGAGGATTACACTCATATTTGAAATGCCAGGGCGTATGCCTCTGATGGCTTGACGCAACGTTCCCCATAATAATAATAATAATAATAGTAATAATAGTAATAATAATACAAAATTCTGCTTATATTGGCTAAAGAGGTCTCTTTCGAAGACTAGTTATCCACACAGCCACTGTCAGATAACTAGAGCCACCTGTTTTCACTCTGGGGAAACATATGCCTTCCAAAACACCATTGTTTTAAATAGTAATGCTGCTAACCTTTATTTTGATTCCATCATCTCATTAAAATGCAACTTAAAAAAAATGCCATACAAAGTACGAATTACATCACAATGTAAGGCAAAAATAGCAACAATAAATCAGATAATTTAATTTAACCTTTCTGTTAGCAAAGATAAACACGAAAAAAAACAGCGTAATAAAGCACAAATTAGTACACAAGAAGCACACAGCTGTAATACAAAGGAAGCAGACTGTTTCGAAATCTCATTGGATTTCTTTTTCAATGCAGAACCAATTCGAACCTAAGACTGGCAAAAAACATCTTGATAATGCCAGTGGCCTGGCTTTCCAGTCTCGATCCTGTCGAATTGGCTTCGCAATGAAAAAGAAATTCTCAGAGATTTAACAACGGCAGTCTGCTTCCTTTGTATTAATTTGTGCTTTATTAGGCTAATTTTTTTGTTTCTTAAATTGAATATTCCTGCTCTAATACCTCTGTAATTTTAATTCTAATATATTTTTAAGAGGTTGGAGTAGACAGTTCCAACCTGGCAACAGGCATGTGACGACATCTATTTAACAACAATAAATTCAAGGAGCACTCTTTCTTTCTTGGAAACGACAAGGAATGGTGTTTATATAAGTGCAATGGTTGCGAGGTATTTAACGCCCTTTCATGTCTCGACTATGCTACTTTTTTAGCGTTGCTTTGACCTTTGTATTTACATACTAATGGTTTTGATTTTGCCAATGCATATTTTCTGTTCTCTTTCTGTATTTCTTGCACGCACACAAACATATGTAGCTTCACATATATGCAGAATTCGCGTGCGTATCGACCAATGAATGCATCTGTGCATATGCATGTATTTACAAAATAACAGCAGCATACATATGTTTAAAAATTTAGTTCAGGTAGAGATATTTCCTTTGGAAATTTTCATGCATGTGCTTCCAGGAAAGAAAACAAAATAGCTAAATGGGATAAAGTCGACAGATCGATTCAAAAAGGTCATCGATCAATGATTGCAATCGATGAAATATAAAGAGTTTCGTGTTTTTGAAAATAACACTTTTGCCTAGTACTTTTTGTGGTTTAGAGTTTTTAATATATTTCTAATTTTTTTTACGAGTGGGCTGAACAATGATTAAGAAATTATAAGAATTTCAAGTCACATGCTTTGGAATTATCTGCTCATCCAGAAAGAACACCAGGTGGCACTGGATCCTATTAGTTATGCAACGACTAGGACGAATAAATAGAATTTTCGAACCAATATTTTGCAGGTGTTGATTAGAACTTTCAAAGTGGCGCAAATTTAGGATATTTCAAAGAGTGAAAGAATATTGAATACACGTTTGCGGGATGGAAGGGAAAGTACTGAATGATAATCTATACTTGTGCATTTACAAAGTTACACCTGCTGCTTCAGCTAATTTATTCAGTAATAATGGTTGTGTGTGGTTGTACGGCACGTAAAAGCAGTGAAATGTGCATATACAGTGTGATTAATTTTAAAATACAATATATTTGACATTGAGGAGCTAGTTGTTTCTGAACAACAAATTATATTCTTGCTTTACAAACGCAAAAATGATGACGTTAACAGTTTATTTATTACGGATTAATTCGAGTACAGAGACAAGAATTATCGAATCATGATTAATAAAATTATTATACTGCTGGAGAACAAACTGTTACTGAAAGTATTTTATATGCTGATCTTTTATTGTAAAAATATTTGTGACATTTGTTTATGACGGATTACACAATTATTAAGAGTGTTAATCCAAGAATTACACAATCATAATTAATAAGATTATTAATTTTAGTTCTGCTATTCTATAAGAGAATGCCTAATAAAGATTGACTTAGCGGCTCTAAAACGAGAATTAGACAATTCCGAACGGCTAAAACTTTAGTTATCAGCTTGCATGTTTCACAGAATCGGTGATTTAGGTAGCAATGGCTTAATTTTCAATGCATTTAGACATACAACTGTGCTCGCTCTAACTCGGAAGCCTTGCTCTTGCCAACAGAAAACTGCATGCCACCCATATACCACGATCCAGAACTCCCCCCCCCCCTTGTTCGACAGTTTTCTTAATCCGATTGCTCTCCTGATGCTTCTCCAACAATGAATATCTGATCAACTGTTGTCAGAAGGTTGATAGGCAATAATTTGACAGCCAATGAGAAAGCTCTTCTGGAACATACCGATTTTAGTAAGACTTGTTACTTCTGCTACACACGCCTGACTTGGGCACTGAATATCAAACTCTGTATCTCAAAACTACTTTAATCGTATCTTCCACTCATCATGATCAAGTGCACTATTGTAATGATTTTGCTATTTGCTCTCCTTGTTAGAATAACCATTTCAATGGACAACAGTTTATAATGGTCAGCTTGGTAATTTTATCAAGTAGGCATAAAATAGTAATGAATATTTTTTTAAGCAAGCCTGTGGTTATAAACGGTTTCATTTGCAACAGGTTTTCATACTTGATAAGATACTTGATTTGCTACAAAGCAACATCCTAGGCAACACAGGCGCCACGCTTGCAGGTTTTGCTTCAGGAATATGGGTAAAAATTATAAAAGATTCCTTTATAGTGGTATGCTCTTTAAAGTGTTTTCTAAACCATTACAAAAAACCCACGTCCAAATCTGGAATTCAACGTACAATTGCCGATCTGAAGCCACTCAGCCATCAGTTGGATCAAGCATTAGGTATTTAATAATTTAGTAGGATGTTTCTTATAATCATGTAATTAGCTGTTTCACGATGAACGTAAACTATCATTAATCTAACTATAAATTATGTAGACACTCATTTGTAAAATACACATGCAGATTAGTAAACGGATTTTCTCTTGAGAGTAATGGTTGTGCAACAGATTGACAGTAGTAAAGATATTAACAAGAAATTTTAAAAAATTTATATGAAATCGTTTTCACAATTTTTAGCGTCTCACAGATCCTTTCAAAGAGTTTTACTGGTGACATGAAATATTTCGACATATGAGTATTCTTCAAATAACGAAAGCAAATTGATATATCATTTAAAGTATATGACGATAACCATGTTGTTTAAATGAGATACAAATGGTGTGTCACCACATTTTCAACTTCCTGCAACGATGTTGCTGGTTTTCTTACCTTATCATTTATTATTCTTAGATGGCAACAAAATTGCTTAAACCCGAAATTAGAAGAAAATGGCTGAGTTAATTTCCTAGTAAAATGCACTTAAAATGGAATCTTCGTATTTCTAAAAGGTACTTAAATTTTATTATTTCCACTTACGTTTCAATCAGGCCAGTTATGTCATTAAATAAAAGATGATATTTTTTATCTTCACACTTTTTGTCATTCATATTTTCACATGCTTTTCAAGCTCACTTTTACTCATTCTCTATAAAGTGAACGAACGAAATTACATCCTCCGAGACAAGTAATGTCAAAAGATGCCAGTAAACTTAATATGCAAGATAACAAAAAAAGCAGGTATGGAACAATAAAGCTTATATATATAAGAGCTTTTTTTGTCATTATGTTCTTCTAGGAAACTTAGACACAGTTTTTAACGGCCTTATCAATGAAAGAATTTTATACTAGCCATTTACCGAGCTAACGGCATTGGGCCAACTTTTAAAAGACATATATCAGTGCGTAGGTTCCAGTCGTTTATTTATCTAGAATTGTATCATTTGGTCTGGAGGAATGTCATGTGTTGGCCACAGTCCAAAATTTAGCACTTACTTTTAATGGAATCATATATAAATGTGTGAATTATATTTATTTTCTGATCTTTATTGATTTGACACTGGCATTGCAGGAATCACAGAAACACACGCTTCATTGCAAGGTATCCCGCTTCTCGACAAATCCTCAAGCTTCCAGGGACATACCACTTCCCAACAAAGTCTGCCCCTTTCCAAGAGCTCTTAGGTCTATTATGCCGTCCTAATGATACCTTCCGTGGAATGTTCCAGTAATTTCTTGTTCCCTGTTTCAAGAGGATTCTCTTTGCTTCACTACGGTAATTCTATGGCAATTTTTGATGACAAGTCTTATTACGTTGTTCATCATTTTAAGGCCGTTAAATCGTAGGATTTCTGTGAAACTTTCTTTCATGCAGTGAAACGTTTAGTAAGAAAGCAACCTACAAACATTTTAACAAAATGTTCCCAAATTTAATTTCGTACTGATTTCGTTTCAACGCACCGTATTCAAAATCGACGATGATAAATTTACATTTTCATTTGATAACAAATTATGCGTCTAACTTGGTTTATTAAAACGCAGTTTATCTAATGACTATTTATTAAATTCTCTCTCTCTACCGAATTCATGTTCTATTAAATTTGTAGATCGAATCCTAAATGCTAAATTTCTTAATCTTCTCTTAATGAAATTTAAATGATAACGTAAGCATGCAAGCTGATAACTAAGAAAACTTATACAAACAATTGTCTGGACATACATTTGTAAAATTATTTTTTCTGACGCAAATATCTTTAAAAAAAATTCTGAATTCAGTAGTTGCGATAACCTTTTCTGGCTTTCACTTCGTAAGTTGCAGTTTAGTGCAAACTAACAGTAAAATGTTTGAACTTAATGAAATACTATTTAGCGAACTGCCTAACCCGTAATAATAAAATGTTACCACAGCATTAATGAAAACGTTAATAAACATAGACTCTAACGTTTGAAATTATAAAGTGATTTTAAAATATATTATGCTTATTTAATTCTATTTTCAATACTTAAACGTATTTCAATGCTGTTGGGAAAATAAGAATGTCTTCAAAATCTCGTTGCCATAAATGATAAAGAATGTGATTATCAATCACTTTTTATAGGTATATTTCGTTACATCTAGTCTAATTCATTATGATTGAGTTTATAATTTGTATTAAAGCATTTGCAAACCCGAAAACGGAAAAGAGTTTAAAATTTCAAGAAATAAGAATTATGCAAAAATTGCATATTTCTTACGCGCTGTTCTCTTCATTTTTCAGATTTCTGCGAAAAAGAGCAAACAAAAATCTATTATTTGTAGTGTATGTATTAGTATTTTATTGCAAAGATATTGCAATAACTGATTCAAGTATATGCTGAAAATTAATGATTTTAAAACAGCGACATGTGCACGTTTACATACTAATTACTGAAACTTGTATTTGATTATAAAATTACCTTTTTTTCATCTATGTACAACCTAACACCAGTGAACGTTTCCTAAAATAACTTCGAGACTCCCATCCTTATCCGGTTTTAATCTTCGGCACAGAGATTCTATTTCCAAAAAATTGGTTTTCACCAACGTCAAACTAATCTTTAGTACCTACTTTATTTTTATCGGATCCCGAATCGAGATAAATTCTTACTTCAAGACAGTACTTAAACCCTTTAATGTCAAGGCTCCTGATGACGTCATCTCCGTGATTGTGTCAACATTCCTCCGGGCTCCTGTTGGATGCAAATAATTACCACTCCGGTGTCCCCGGTCTAAATTAGTTTACATACCAGGATTCCCCGTTGGGATTGGGTGGGCCAGAACAAAAATAGTTAGCACAAACTTACCGGAAGTGTCGTCATTACTTTCGCTCCTGGCCATGATCTAAAATACACTAACAATGTTGTACTAGTTTAGCGACGACAGCCATGGTATTTGAAATTTGTGTGATCTGTGTGACTAGAAATGTCTCAGTTCCTATTGGAAAATATTGACCAACTTATAAGAATTTGTTTGATGGGGAAATCTAAACTATAATCTCTGGAGCACCAGCAAAAGTATAGTTTATTTTAACCTTCTTGATAAAAAGTTTTATGTTGTCATTTTTATAGTAACAACGCAAAACGTCATGGCAATATCTATGTCATTATTGGATATTGTTCAAGAAGTCGTGACAAAGTGCATTTTTTAATACAGTTAATTGTCTCTTGAAAATTGCCAATTGCTGATTATTGACAATTAGTAAGGAGCTTGACAAAAATTCGATATTTTTTCAGATTTTTTTCTTTGGGTTTGGAAATGGATATGATATTGTTCAAAACATATAAAAGAAAAGCATTGAAAAGCATTTTGCTACTCGGATTTCATTTTAATTAAATTAGCCGTTATATTTGAAAATAGTACATTTTCTACCTGTCCCAAAGCGGACCAGTCGAAGAAGCTCTGTTCCCAATAGAACACCTAAACTCAAGCAGCACACTTAAAAGAACACCTGAATTCAACACAGCATTCTTGCCCGCTGGTTGGCCCGAGACCGTTTATGCTTATGAGAAATTTGTCATGGATCTAAAAGGTTCTCTACATTGAAAACTACAGCTGGAGCTGAGAAGCCACGTAAAGGTCTTTCAGCTGGAATTTAGATATCAAAACCTAAACGAAGTTCGGGTTTGCACCCCCTGGGGTTCGCTTGGATGCAAACGCTCCTTCACCCAATTACCTGTTAAAGCGACTTGATTTGCTTCTATCGTCCGATTGTGGACAAAAACAGAGACCATGGTAGTTTTATTTAAATCTAGATGGACGTCCATCCTACTTATTTGAGTTAATGTTGCCTTTAGTATTTTATATTCATATAAAATAATACAATAGCTTTACCGGGTCACTAATTTTGTAGCGTCTGCTGCGAGTTGGCATCTATATTAGCAATCTGAAACAAGCACTCCACGGTAACAATTTTTGAAGACGCTTGATCATACAGGCTTTATAAATCTGTAAAATGCTCGCAGCTTTACTCTTGTCCTCACATGTAGGACGAACTTGAATCTCAATTTTGAGTATGCAGTACTTATTAGTTTGTGTAGCGACGGCCATATTGAAAAATATTTAAGGCCGTGGTATCCCAGCATTCATAACAGCTGTTTTGCATGGTGGATTAGATATCTGCTTGCCATGCCAGGAGTCCTCAGTTTGATTTTGGTCGACCGCGCCGTCGCTACAATTCGTGACTCGGACGTGATCAAGCTACAAAAAGTTAGCGAACCACGAATGATTGAAAATTGAGTCAACATATGGCAGCAAGAATTTCAAAAAATAAATGAATAAATAAGGGGAAGAAAAATAAGAGAAAAAAATGAAATAAAAATATAATA